>MDTB01046167.1_pt1 | contig 15717 bp, 11 predicted proteins | sample 811161 | NCBI WGS metagenome assembly MDTB01 (sample SAMN05326650, study PRJNA326480) | marine metagenome | isolation source: seawater | place: Mediterranean Sea | collected 2009 | reverse complement strand
TTTCACATCCCTAGCAAGGTATAATTTTGAAGGTTATTTTATTCATAAGTATGATTCTGACCTCTCACTCTTTCATAAGAACCAATATTATTTAGGTAAAAATATTATTGAAGGTTTCAAGTCTTCTAAAAGTATTAAAGAATCTGGTTCAGGTTTGGATAGATTTCGAGTTTCTGACTTTAGTTATGATGCTAAGGGAAGTTATTATTTAATGGCAGAACATTTAGGAAGAAAAAAAATTAAAGATGTTAATTATTGGGATTCAAAAGGGTTGGTTGTTATTAAATTTAATAAAAATGGAAATTATGTTTGGGGTTGTCCTGTTCCATTAAAGCAAACGAATGAACAAATTAAATTTTTAGGATCTTTTCAATTAAATAAGTTTAATAATGCGCAGTATTTTTATAATTCTCTTGATAATCTAAATTTAAGAAAAGGGATTCCAATTGAATATGGGTCCAATAATTATTGTGGGACTAAGGTGCTATCTTTTTCGTCAGTTGGATTAGTTGAAGAAAATATTGTAAAGTTAGATTTCCCAAAAAATGAATCTAATACTTATGCATTTTACCCTAAACAGTTAAATCCTTTTCATTTTGGCAAATCTGTATTTTCAGTAATTAATAAAGACGGTAACTCTCTTTTTTTAGGAGTAGAAAATTAGTTATATAATATTGACTTCTCTGATTAATTCAATATCAAATTTTTCTTTAATGTCTTGAATAATTTTTTGAGAAAGCTCAAAAATATCTTTACCTTTTGCACCTCCATAATTGACTAAAACAAGAGCTTGGTTTTTATGAACCCCATAATTTTCAAATGTTCTTCCTTTCCAGCCAGCTTGTTCAATTAGCCATCCTGCAGCAATTTTAACTTCTTTTTCACTGATTTTATAATGAACTATTTCAGGATAATTGATTTTGATTGCTTTTAATTTTTTATTTGAAATTATTGGATTTTTAAAAAAACTCCCACTGTTTCCAATTTTTTTTGGATCTGGAAGTTTTCGTTGTCTTATACTAATAATTGCATTACTTACATCTTTTATTGTTGGAGATTCAATCTTGTTTTTTTCTAAGACTTCTCGTATATCTCCATAATCGACATTAACTGTTGGATTCTTTTTTAGTCTTAGGTTGATGTTTAAAATGATGTATTGGTTTTTCTTTTCATTTTTAAAAATACTTTCTCTATATCCAAATTTACATTCTTGGTTACTGAATTGAACTAATTTTCCGCTAGATATTTCAAATGCATTTAAAGAAATAAATGTTTCTTTTATTTCAGCTCCATAGGCACCTATGTTTTGCATTGGAGCAGTTCCAGAATTACCTGGGATCAAACTTAAGTTTTCAATGCCTCCCCAGTTTTGCTCTACACAACTCATTACTAATTCATGCCAATTTTCTCCAGCACCAATTTTTAAGTCAACATGTTCATTATCCTGAAATATAATATTAACTCCTTTAATATTATTTTTGATAATTAGTCCTTCAAAATCACCAGTTAGTAAGATATTACTGCCTCCTCCTAATATTAGGGTTTTCTCATTTACAAATAGTTTTTCTTTGTATAATCTTTGAAGATCATCAATGCTATTTATTTCAATAAAGTATTTTGCTTTGCATTTTATACCAAAGGTGTTGAATTCATCAAGTGATTTGTTTTTTTGAAAATGCATAAAATAAAAATCTAAATATAAATTGTTTGTTTTACATAACCCATGGCATAAAACAATAATATTTACTTTTATTTGTTTTAAAATAAACGACTATCAAAAGAGTAATATTAGCGGTAACCAATGATATTTCACACGATCAACGTGTTGCAAAGGTTTGTAATTCGTTAAAAAATATTGGTTATGAAGTAGTTTTGGTGGGAAGGTTGCTTAGATCTTCTAAGCCTCTTGAAAGAGATTATCAAACTCATAGAATAAAGCTTTTATTTAATAAAGGTTTTCTGTTTTATGCAGAATTTAATTTCAGGTTATTCTTTTGGTTACTTTTTAAAAAATCAAGTGTTTATCATTCCAATGATTTAGACACACTTCTTGCAATGTGGATTGTTGCTAAAATTAACAGAAAACCTATTGTTTATGATAGTCACGAATATTTTACCGGCGTACCAGAAATAAAAAATAGGTCTTTTGTCAAATGGTTTTGGGAGGGCATTGAAGGTAATATATTTCCAAAATTGAAGTATGTCTTTACTGTAAACGAATCTATTTCCAATTTATATTACGAATCTTATGGAATTAGGGCTGAAGTCTTAAGAAATTTACCTTTAAAAAAATCAATTACTAAGACTAAATCGCGAGAAGAACTAGGTTTACCATTGAATAAGAAAGTGGTTATTTTACAAGGAGCAGGGATTAATATTGATAGAGGAGCTGAAGAGTTATTAGAGGCAGTATCAATACAAAAAAGCTTTTTCTTGTGCATTGTGGGTAAAGGAGATATAGTTCAAGACTTAAAAAAAAGAGCTCAAAGACCAGACTTGATCGATAAAGTTATTTTTATAGATTCTTTACCATATCAACAAATGATGGAATACACTCTTAATTCAGATGTTGGCGTTAGTTTAGATAAACCTAATAATCTCAACTATTTATATAGTTTACCCAATAAAATTTTTGATTATTTTAAAGCTGGGATACCTGTTATTTCTAGTGATTTGATTGAAATAAATAAAATAATAAGTGAATTTAATGCTGGAGTGCTTATTGAAAACCATCAACCAAAATCTATTTTAAATGCATTATCCCATGTTTTAGACGATAAAAATTATGAGACATACAAAAAATTTGCATCCAAGGTCATTGATCAACTAAATTGGGAGACTGAATCACAAGTCCTTTTAAATTGTTATAATAATATTGAATAAGTCTTTACATATCGTAGCATTTAATGTCCCTATTCCTGCTGATTATGGTGGAGTGATTGATGTTTTCTATAAAATTAAAGCGCTACACAAAATAGGAATTGATATTCATTTACATTGTTTTATTTATGGAAGAGATGAAGGTGCTGTTTTAAAGCAGTATTGTAAGACCGTATCCTATTACGATAGAAAAAATAATTACAGAAATTTCCTATCAAAAACACCATATATTGTAAAGTCAAGGGTTTCTAAATCCCTACTTAATAACTTGAAAAAAGATAGTTTTCCAGTTCTTTTTGAAGGTATTCATTGTACAGCGACTTACAATCAAATTGCTAAGAATAATCCTCAGAGGAAGTTGTTTATAAGGGCCCACAATATTGAACACTTATATTACAAAGAGTTATTTCAAATTGAAAGAAAAATTTTAAAAAAAGTATTTTTTTATTTTGAATCCAAAAAACTAAAGGTTTATGAAAGAAAAATTTTTCAAAATAACCCAGTTTTTGCAATTTCAAATTCAGATTTTAATTTTTTAATTTCTATGGATGCAAAGGTTAAATTAATTAATCCTTTCCATATAAATGAAGAGGTGTGTTCTAATTTAGAAATTGGTAGTTATGCATTATTTCATGGGAATTTAGAAGTTTTAGATAATGAATTGTCTGCATTATTTTTTGTCAATATCTTTAAAAATTTACATTATAAATTGGTTATTGCAGGTAGAAACCCTTCAATAAATTTGATTGAAACTATCAAAAAATATAAAAACATAGAATTGGTGACTAATCCAAATGATCAGCAGATATTGGGTTTAATTAAAAATGCTCAAATAAATGTTTTTTATTCTAATCAATCATCAGGTATAAAGCTGAAATTGATTAACGCATTATTTAACGGCAGGCTATGTTACATTAACAAAAATTTTGTTGTCAATGATATTTTTTCTAGTTTATGTAGAGTAGTCAATAATGATGATGAATGGGAAAATGAAATTGATTTGGCTTTTAAAAGTTCTTTAAGTAAATATGATATTGAACTCAGACAAAAAAAATTGGCATCATTTAAAAATAATCACAACGCAAATTTAATAGCAGAAGCAATTTTTGCCTAACCTTGTTCATGAATTGTTTTATTCTCAAATGTAATTATCCTTCCCGGAAATTTTTTTATTATATCATAATCATGAGTAGCCATGATTACAGTCTTTTCTTGACCAGCTACTTGCTTTAATAATGATATAATTTTTGAACTTGTTTCTGGGTCAAGGTTTCCTGTAGGCTCATCAGCAATAATTATTTCAGGATCATTCACCAGCGCTCTAGCAATTGCCACTCTCTGTTGTTCTCCACCTGAAATAAGGTGAGGAAATGATTTTACTTTATCAGACATATCCACTTTGCTTAAAAGTTCTTCAATAGCTTCATTAATAGCTTTCTTCCCTCTCCACCCAGTGGCTTTCATTACAAATTTCAAATTATCTTCAATAGATCTATCCATTAATAATTCAAAATCTTGAAATATAATTCCTATTCTTCTTCTTAATTCTAAAATATTTTTGCGTCTCATTTTTTTTAAGGACAAACTATTGAAAAAAATATCACCTTTATCAATGTTGATATCACCGTATAATGATTTAAGCAAACTACTTTTTCCGCTGCCAGTTTTTCCAACAAAATAAATAAATTCCCCTTTATTTATCTTTAGTGAAATGTCTTCAAGAATGATATTATTTTGTTGTTTAAGGTGAACATTTTTAAGTTCTAATAATTCGTTTTGCTCCATATGATGTAGGATGTTTTATAGTCAAATTTAAAATAATATAAAATACTACTTAAAAGTTAAGTGGTTAATGTTAACATAAACCGGTTGAAAATAATAGTTCACATGAAGATCTACTCAGGCAAGCCTAATTATCTTTAAGAATTATTCTACAAGTATTAAAATTCTATTAATGAGTAAAACCATTTTTAAAATAGCTCTAACAGTCCTTTTTTCAATTATTTATAATTTTTCAGTTGCCCAAAAAACACTTATTCATACGGATTCTTACAAAAGCTATAAATTTGCTCAAGAATTATATGATAAATCTAAATTTAGCTCTGCTCAAACTTATTTTAAAGATGTTATTAATAGCATAAGCAATCCTCAAGATGAAATAAGAATAAATGCAGAATATTATTTTGCGGTATGTGCATTGAATTTGTATCACCAGAGTGTTGAAACGTTATTAACTCGATTTGTTTTAGATCACCCTGATCATCCAAAGTCAAAAAACGTCTTTTTACAATTAGCAAGGCATTATTATAGAACAAGAAAATTTACTAAGGCAATTGAGTACTTTGATAAGGTTGATCAATACGACCTTTCAATTGATGATCAAAATGAGTATCTATTTAAATTGGGTTATTCAAAGTTTATAAGAAAAAAATCGGATGAGGCAAAAGTTCATTTTAATGAAATTCTCCAAAGAGAATCTGATTATAAAATTCCTGCAACTTATTACTATAGTCATATTGCTTACAGTGAGGAGAAATATCAAACGGCTTTAGTTGGCTTTAAGCAAATAGCAGAAAGTAAAATGTTTAAGTCTATCATCCCTTACTACATCACTCAGATCTTATATCAACAAAACAAATATGATGATCTTATTGATTACGCACCAGTATACATGGATTCCGTTAATAAAAAAAGAAAGGGTGAGTTTGCCAAACTAATTGGTGATGCATATTATAAAAGCAGTGAATATACCACTGCAATAAGTTATTATAAGATTTTCAAAAAGTACTCTAAATCAAGTAGGGAAAGTAACTACCAAGTCGGATACTCTTATTTTAAAATTAAAAATTATGAAAAGGCAGTGGCTTTATTTTCAAGAGTTGCTAACAAGAAAGACTCTTTAACTCAAACTGCTTATTACCATATGGCAGATGCTTATTTAAAGCTTGGAGAAAAAGATTATGCAAGAAATGCATTTGAGGAGGCAAGTAAGTTGGATTTTGACCAAGAAATAAAAAGAAATTCTTTATTTAATTATGCCAAATTGGCTTATGAGCAGAGTTATAACCCGTACGATGAATCGATCAATGCATTTCAGCAATTCATTGATGATTATCCAAATACAGAAGATGCTAAAGAGGCCTATGAGTTTTTATTGAAAGTTTATTTGACTACAAAAAATTATGAAGATGCACTCAAATCAATGGAGAAAATTAAGAATAAAGACCCGCGAATGCAAAAAGCTTATCAATCAATTGTGTATAACAGAGCAGTGGAGCAGTATCATAACAGAGATTATAAAAACGCACAAATTAGCTTTGGATTGGTAAAAAAACATCCAATTGATCAAGAATTAAATGCAATGAGTCAGTTTTGGATTGCAGAATGTAATTACAAATTGGCTAATTATGTTGATGCCATTAAGAACTATGAAGAGTTTAGGTTTACAAATGGGGCATTACTTACCAAACAATTTACAGATCTTGATTATCATTTAGGTTATGCTTATTTTGACAAATCCTCCCCCTACGCCAAATTAAAAGCATCCAAACTAAAAAGTCAAGAAAGTGATATTAATCAAGCAATAAAATATTTTAGAAATTACATACACCAAACCAATATTACTGATTCTACAAAATTTAGAACAGCTCTTTTAAGAATTGCTGATGGATATTTTGTTTTGAAAGATGATAGTTTAGCAATAGAAAATTATCAACACTCAATCGAAATCAACAATACTGATCACAGTTACGCCCTATATCAAATGGCTACTTCTCAAGGGCTTGTTCAGGATTATGAAGGCAAAATGAAAACACTTCAAAATTTAACAGACCGATACCCCAACTCAAGGTATCAAGTCATGTCTTTATTGAACTTGGCTCAATCTTATAAAGATTTAGCAATGAATACTCAGGCAATTGAAACCTATTTGAAATTCATTCAAGACTATCCAAATAACAATTATATTTCCACTGCTCATGTAGAAATAGGAAGTATATTTTTGAAGGAGGGGGATATTGAAAAAGGAGAAAAGTATTTGATGAAAGTTTTAAATGATTATCCAGATGCTGAGCTTGAAAACGAACTTGCTGTTGAGCTAATGAAGGAAGTATATTCTAATAGAAATAATTTACCAGGATATTATGAATGGTTAGAGTCTAGGGGAATTGCAGTTAGTGAACAAGAGAAAGATTCTACTTTTTGGCATCCTGTTCAAATAGCAAGAGATAATGGAGATTGTGATGCACAGCTTGCAAAAGCGGCATATTATTTAGATAATCTAAAAAATCCAATTAAAGAAATTTCTGCTCATTACTTTATGGCTACATGCTTCTATGCTCAGGGTAAAATGACGGAGGCATTATTTCATTATGATTTTATTACCACTAAACCAAACAATAATTATTTCACAGAAGCTTTAAAGTATGCAGGAGAAATCACATTTCAAGAAATGAAATATAAATTGGCATTGAGTCATTTTTCAACCTTAGAAAATGTTGGTGTTAGTCAGGAAGATTTATCAATAGCCAAAAAAGGACAACTTTATTGTTTCCATCATTTAAATAATCCGCAATCCACAATTAAATATGCTAAAAAGGTATTGACTATTGATGATATCAATGCAAAGACTGAGGAAGACGCTTATTTGTTTTTAGGACAATCTTACAAGGAGGTTGGTCAAGTTGATAGTGCAGAACAGTTTTTCAAGAAGGTTCTGCTATTGACTAAAAGTATTGCAGCTGCCGAAGCAAAATACAGTATATGCGAAATTTATTTCAATAAGAAAGACCATTCAGCTTGTGAGTCTCAAATTATGGAGCTGGTCCAGCAGAAACCTTCTTATGATTATTGGCTTGCTAAAGGCATCATTCTTTTAGGGGATAATTTTACTGCTTTAGAGGACTACTTTAATGCCAAGCATAGTTTAAATAGTATAATTGAAAACTATGATGGTCCTGAAAAAGAGCTCATTATTTCTGAAGCCATTCAAAAACTAGAGTATGTTCAAAATTTAGAACTAATTGAGCAAAATAGTGAGCCAGAACAACAGGAAATGGAAATTGAATTTAACAATGTTGATCCAGATGATCAAAAATTATTTGAAGACCAACCAAATCAAGATAATCAAGAGAATTTAGAAGATATCAATCAAAATGATGACAATGAAAACAATGAAAAGTAAATCAATATTTTTTCTGTCAATATTCTTTTCAGTATTGACTTTATCTATTGTTGGGCAGAGCAGTAAAACCAATGATGAAACTTTTCTTGGAATTGGTTCAGGATCAAGAAAAATTATAAGGTCATTAAAAAATCCAATCTCTCCTTTACATGTCGATTCAACCATGGAAATGGAAGAAATTAAGTATTATTTGGAGCCAAAACAAATTGAAGTTAGCTATGATATTGAGAGTATAAGACCAGCTAGACTTAAAATAGTTGAGCCTTTGGAGAAATTGTATGCTGGTTATTTAAAAGCAGGAGCGGGTAGTTATGTGACTCCTTTTTTGGAGCTTAATTACGCTTCAAAACGCTCAAAAGACAATAGCTGGGGAATAAAAGGAAAAACTCAGAGTTCTTTTGCAGATATCAAAAATATGGGTAATACTCGATATACTGATGCTTCTTTAGGTGGGTATTTTCAAAAGTTTTTCTTAGATAATGACCTGTGGGCAGATTTTGATTATGAAAAAAATAAGTATCAATTTTATGGATTAAACTATTATGATAGTGCATCATTTGAGTCTTTTAAAGAAGACGATAGTTCATTTCATCAAAACTATGACCTCTTCGATCTTCATCTGAAATTTAATTCAAAAAATACGGGAAGAGATACCAATAAATTAAGGTATAAGACTTGGTTAGATTTTCACCATTTGAATAGTAAATATCAGTTAAATGAAAATCATTTTTTAGTTGGTGCTCATTCAGGATGGGTAATAATGGATGAAGAGTTTTTAGGTACTTTTGAGTTAGACATAAATAATTTGTCTCAGCCTTCATCTATTGAATTAGATACTAATAGCAATGAAATTAATGTTCCAAATGATCCAGTTTCAAAAACATCAGCAATTATTAGATTTAATCCACATATCTATACAAGAAAGAAAAATTTAATTGCTAAAGTTGGTATTTCTTTACAAGCCGGTATTAATGATTCTGCTAATAATTCTAATTTCAAATTTTTCCCCGATATTGAGATAAGTTATAGCTTGTTTAATAATGTTTTTATTCCCTATGGTGGTTTGAAAGGTAATATTCAGAGAAATACTTTCAATGATATTAGAACTGAAAACCCATTTATTTCTGAAGATTCAGATGTTTTCAATACTATACAAAGAGTAAATTTATTTGGTGGAATAAGAGGGTCTTTGAGTAGTAAATTTACTTTTAATGTATCTACTTCTTTTGAGAAATTAGATAACTTTTACTTTTTTAGCCCAGACACTATTTCCTCCTATGAGAATAAATTTCAGTTAACTTATGATAAAGTTGATAGAACAACTTTTATGGGCGAATTGACCTATCAAGAAGAAGAGAAGCTTAAGATTACTGCCAAAGCTGAATATTTTATTTATGCTCCAGTTTCTGAAGATTTTGCTTGGCAAAGACCAGATTTCAAGTTCACTCTAGGATCTGTTTTGGATTTATCTGATAAAATTATAGTAAGAGCTGACGTGTTTTTTATTGGTGCGAGAAATGTGTATTCATTTATGGAGCCTAGCAATAGCAACAATAATATTGTTTTGAATCAAAATAAAGATATTGAGTTTGAAGAGATTAATGATAGATATATTTATAAATTAAAACCTTTTATTGACATGAATCTAGGTGCCGAATATAGGTACAATAAAAAGGTTTCTGCATTCATACAATTTAATAATTTCACAGCCAAAAAGTATCAATTTTGGACAAACTTTCCAGTACAGTCAATTAACATAATGGGTGGAGTTACCTTAAGTTTCTAAAACTGTTGAAAAAAATCCACTTTATAGGAAAAGAATAGGTCATAAAATGGGCTATTAATACTATATTTGTTCATTAAAATTTATATAGATGAGCGAAGCAAAAAACTATTCAGCTGATAGTATTCAAGCCCTAGAGGGAATGGAGCATGTAAGAATGCGTCCATCGATGTATATTGGAGATGTAGGATCAAGAGGATTACACCATTTAGTTTATGAAGTAGTAGATAATTCTATCGATGAAGCTTTGGCTGGTCACTGTACTCAGGTTGATGTTGCTATTTTGGAAGGAAATGGGATTAGAGTTATGGATAATGGAAGAGGTATACCTATTGACATTCATAAAAAAGAGGGTGTTTCAGCCCTTCAGGTTGTAATGACTAAAATTGGTGCTGGAGGTAAGTTTGATAAAGACTCTTACAAAGTTTCTGGAGGATTACACGGAGTTGGTGTTTCTGTTGTAAATGCTTTATCAATTGATTTGAAGGCTAGTGTACACAAGAATGGTAAGATTTATGTTCAGGAATACAAACAAGGTAAAGAACAGTATTTAGTAAAAGAAAATGGTTCAACAGACTTAAAAGGAACGGAAGTTATATTTTATCCTGATCCAGAAATTTTTGAGTCACTTGAGTACAATTATGAAATTTTAGCTACCAGGATGAGGGAGCTATCTTACTTAAATAAAGGTTTAATTATCAATATGTCTGATGAAAGACCAGCCTCAAAAAATGAGGACGGTAATTCTCCAAATGAAAAATTTTATTCTGAAAGAGGACTTTCTGAATTTGTAGAGTTTCTTGATAGCAATAGAGAAAGGTTAATTCAAAATGTAATTAGTGTCGAGGGTGAAAAAAGTGGTATTCCTGTGGAGGTAGCATTGGTTTATAATAATTCTTATGCTGAGAATATTCATTCTTATGTTAACAATATCAATACTCACGAAGGTGGAACTCACCTTTCAGGATTCAGAAGGGGTTTAACAAATACTTTAAAGAAATACGCCGATAAATCAGGAATGTTAGATAAGTTAAAGTTTGATATTTCTGGCGATGACTTTAGAGAGGGGTTAACAGCAATTGTTTCAGTTAAAGTTCAAGAACCACAATTTGAAGGTCAAACAAAAACAAAACTTGGCAATAGGGAAGTAACAGCTCCAGTGAGTCAGGCTGTTAGTGAAATGCTTAGTGATTATCTGGAAGAAAACCCTGATGATGCTAAACAAATTGTTCAAAAAGTAATTCTTGCTGCAACAGCTCGTCATGCTGCTACTAAGGCCAGAGAAATGGTTCAGCGTAAAAATCCTATGGGTGGTGCTGGATTGCCTGGAAAGCTTTCCGACTGTGCGTCTAAAGACCCATCAGAATGCGAAGTTTATCTTGTTGAGGGTGATTCTGCTGGAGGAACTGCTAAACAAGGTCGTGATAGACATTTTCAAGCAATAATGCCATTGAGAGGGAAAATATTGAATGTAGAAAAAGCGATGCAACATAAGATTTTTGAAAATGAAGAAATAAAAAACATTTATACTGCTTTAGGAGTTAGAGTTGGTACAGAAGAAGATTCTAGAGCTTTAAATTTAGAAAAGTTAAGATATCACAAGGTAATTATTATGTGTGATGCAGATGTTGATGGAAGCCATATTCAGACGCTTATAATGACTTTCTTTTTTAGGTACATGAAAGAATTAATTGAAAATGGATACTTATATATTGCAACTCCTCCACTGTATCTAGTTAAGAAAGGAAAGCAAGCCAAATACGCATGGGATGATAATCAAAGAGAGCAATATATCAATGAAATGAAAGGTGCAGGTTCTGATTCAAGTGTTCATGTTCAAAGATATAAAGGTTTAGGTGAAATGAACGCAGAGCAATTATGGGACACTACTATGTCTCCTGAAAATAGAACACTTCGTCAAGTCACTATTGATAGCGCTGCTGAAGCTGACAGGATTTTTTCTATGTTAATGGGTGATGAAGTTCCTCCAAGAAGAGAATTTATTGAGAAAAACGCAAAATATGCAAATATTGATGCTTAATTCAAGACTAATATAGTTCCTTTAAAGTAATCGATATTTCCATTGATGTTTTGTATTTCGACTACCCACATGTAGTTGTCATTTGGACATTTGTTTCCAGTATTTTGATTAAAACCATTCCAACCATCGTTTGAGTTTCTAGTAGTAAATATTATTTTACCACTTTTATTGAAAATTTTCATTTCAAATGGTTGACCACTTATTTTGATACCTTCAGGCATAAATTGGTCATTTTTGCCATCTCCATTTGGTGTAAATGAATTAGGAGCAAGAATATCAAAGTTAGAGGTTATCTCAATATTTTTTTCAATAATTTGACTACAACCATAACTAGATGAGTAGTTTAATTGCACAGTAAAAACCCCATTTTCTAAATATTGATGTCTTGCAAAGGCAACCTTGGACTCTGTTCCATCACCAAAATTCCATAAAAATTCTCCATTTTCAAATCTTTCATTTTTTATAAAAATCTCATCGTCCTCTAAACTGAGTTGTTCAGCTGTAAAATAAGTACTTACAATTCCATTATCATCTGTTGTTTCAAAAGTGAAATCAATTAGTGGATTCCCAAATACTTTGATAAATGCTGAGTCAATGGTAATGTAATTCATGATGGAATCATTATCAATTTGTTGCTGTAAAATGACTTTAGTTAATCCACTATTTTGAGGGTAAAAATTAATTAGTTCATTATTGCCATATAAAATATCATTGACATACCATTTTATTGCATTACTATCATTATTAAGGGTGGATATAACAAATGTATCATTGATACATCCTTCGGAATGAGTCAGGTTAATTTTTAATGTTTTATAATTTTTTTCATCTTTAATTTTTTCTATTATGATGCTAGTATCTTTTATAGGGTTAGAATTTGAGTCAATATTAGCTTTTGAAATATTTTTTGAAATAATGGTGTCAACTGTTGTTTTAATAGCTTCTAAATTCTGATTTGGTTTTTGTTTTCTAATAGTTTTTTCTTTTTCAAGAGGTTTAGTTATTTCTACTTTGTTTTTAATCTCTTCAATTGAATTCAATTCAGCTTCAATAAGCTTTTGTTCTTTTTTTAAGACTTTATTTTCAGGCTCTATTTCCTTGGAAGAATCTGATAAAATTACAAAAGTAAATATGCTTATTGTTATGAATAATGAGGCTAAAAAGGCAGTTAAATTTCGTTTTTCTATCTTTTTTTTATTATCTAATTTTTCTGCAATTTTGTTCCAAGATTTTCCATACTCATCATTGAAATCATTCATTTTATTTTGAATGCCTCTTTCAAAAGGATCATATTTGATTTTTTTATCCAACAGATTTTTTATTTGATAAAATGAATTTGATTTTTGATTTTGCTTTTGAATAATTAGATTTAGAAGTGCCTTCTTTTATGTTAAGTTTCTTTGCTATTTCTTTATGAGATAGCCCTTCAAAAACATACAAGTTAAAGACAATTCTGTAGCTTGTACTTAGCTTATGAACAGCACTCAAAATATCTGAAATAGTTAAATGTTCGTAAATAGATGAATTTTCTTCTTTTTCTTCTGCAATATTTTTAAGATTATCTTCACTAATAAAAAAAATATTTTTATTTTTTCTTAATTGATCTATGCAATTGTTTCTAACAATTCTTTTAATCCAACCTTCAATGTTTTTTCCTCCCTTAAATTGATCAATTTTATTAAAAACCTTTATAAAGCTTTCTTGAACAACATCACTTGCAAGATCTCTATTGTTAAAATATCTTAGGGCAACTCCCATCATTTTACCATAAAATTGCTCATAAATTATTTTCTGGGATAGCCGATCATTTTCCTTGCACTTTCGAACAAGATCGATAATGTTATTATCCTCAGACTTCATTTAATTTAAACGTATTATTTTATTATGGTTGCCTTTTGAATTGTATTACAATTTTAATATTTATTTTATTTTATCAAAAAGCAATTAAAAAATTGTAAAACAGCATCTTAAAGATATTGAATTTTATATTTTCGCAGAAAATAATTCAAAAAACATAAAATCATGAAAGTTACTATAGTTGGAGCTGGTAATGTTGGATCTACTTGCGCAGATGCAATTGCTTACAAAAGAATTGCTAGTGAAGTGGTATTATTAGATATAAGAGAAAATTTTGCTGAGGGTAAAGCCTTGGATATGACCCAAACTTCCTCATTATTGGGTTTTAATACTAAGATTGTTGGAAGTACAAATGATTACAATAAAACTGCTGGAAGTGATGTGGTAGTAATCACGAGTGGTATTCCTAGAAAACCTGGAATGACAAGAGAAGAACTAATTGGAGTTAATGCTGGAATTGTAAAAACTGTAACTAAAAATATTTTACAACAATCCCCCGAAGCAGTTATTGTTATTGTTTCAAACCCAATGGATACAATGACTTATTTAGCTCTTAAAGAAAGTGGATTGCCAAAAAATAGAATTATTGGGATGGGTGGTGCTTTGGATAGTGCTAGGTTTAAAACATATTTATCGATTGCTTTAGCACGTCCTTCTAATGATATTCATGGAATGGTCATAGGTGGACATGGTGATACCACTATGATTCCTTTAACTAGACTAGCCTCATACAATGGAATCAGAATAAGTGATATGCTAGATAAATCATCTTTAGAAAAAGTAGCTGCAGATACAATGGTAGGTGGAAAAACTTTAACAGGAATGTTAGGTACTTCGGCTTGGTATGCACCAGGAGCAGCAGTAGCTTACTTAGTTGATAGTATACTCAACGATCAAAAGAAAATAATTCCTTGTTCAGTTTATCTAGATGGCGAATATGGTCAGAAAGATATTTGTATTGGAGTTCCAGTTGTAATTGGTAAAAACGGTTGGGAAACTATTATTGATCTTGATTTAAGTTCTGATGAAAAAGATTTATTTGCTAAAAGCGCTGATGCGGTTAGAAATATGAATGATGCTTTAGCTGCAATTTCATAAAAATTAACTTACAATTTATAAAAAGCCTCTTTTGGAGGTTTTTTTTATATGATAAATTTTTCTCGGGTTCTCAATTCGCTAATCACACAATCATTTTTCATTATTGATTTTCTTCTACTTGCAATTAGGTCATAAATTTTATTTCTGATGAATTTTGGAACTAAATACCCAACTGCCAAAATTGAATACCAGCTTTTCATTAGAATAGCTATTTTGATTACTGCTTCAGATTTAGAATAATACTTTCCTTTTAAATATAATATTATGGTTTCACTAGGATTAGGAAAAGTATGGTGTTTTAATTTAGCTTCTTCAAATATTTTAGATTTAGGTGTGCTAATAAAAATACTTTTAGTTTGATCATTTTTCACGATATAGTTTCCCCAAAAATTACAAAATATACAATCTGAATCTATAAAGACTATTGGAGAAGAGAAGTAGTCTTTCATTTTATAAACTTTATTACAGATTTTGTGTTTTGGTGTGTAAAGCTTAAAAAGTAAATTCCTTTATCTAGATTTTTCACAGGGATTTGATTAGTTGCAAATATTGATTTTACTTTTTGACCAGTGAGGTTATAAATTGTGAATTCAGTTAACTTTTTAATGTCAATATTTAAAATGTCTTTAACCGGATTAGGATATAACATATATTGATTTTTAGTTGATACACTATGATTAATATTGACTGTGCTATCTAGAGTGCCTTTGAATAGTGATAGTCCTCCTCTTTTATTACCGATTATAAAGTCTAGAAGGGAATCATTGTTAAGGTCATTTACTACAAGAACTGAATTGGGTCCAGTATTCATATTTAGATAGTTGGTGTCAACTAAGTCAAAGTTTCCATTTAGGTTATTTGAGATATTGTTGTATT
>MDTB01200085.1_pt1 | contig 15718 bp, 12 predicted proteins | sample 811161 | NCBI WGS metagenome assembly MDTB01 (sample SAMN05326650, study PRJNA326480) | marine metagenome | isolation source: seawater | place: Mediterranean Sea | collected 2009 | reverse complement strand
TGGTGGAATTGGTAGACACAAGGGACTTAAAATCCCTCGAAGGCAACTTCGTGCCGGTTCAAGTCCGGCTCTGGGCACCACCACATATTTTTTTAATCTGTTTCATTCTTTATAGATTAAGTGAGATAATAGATTTTTAAAAACTAATTCTCAGGTTTTAAGATTATGAATGATCATATTAAAAAATATTCAAATAATGATGATATTGATATAAGAGAGCTGTTAATTCTTTTTTGGGAAAAAAGAAACTTTATTATTCTTTTCACTTCAATATTTTTTTTGGGATCTGTGATCTATTCCCTCACCGTTCAACCTTTATATCAATCAAGCGCTACATTACAAATTATTTCATCAAGCAACTCCTCTGGTGGAGGAAGTAGCACTAAAACTAGTGGATTAGGAGGGGCAGCGAGTATTTTCCTAGGTTCTGGGGGAGCATCTCAGGATTATGTTCTTGCAATGAAGACCATTTATTCTAGAGATTTTTTTAAACACATTATTTCTTTTGATGGTATCTTAGCTCAGCTAGTTGCTTATGAATCATATAATTCAAAAACAAAAAAATTAGTTTTTGACTCTCAAGTCTTCGATCATGATACAAAAGAATGGCTTGTATTTTTTGATCCATCAGACGGGGACGATCTTTCATACTTGAAAGCATACAGGACATACAAAAGTCTTTTAACAGCATCCTGGGAAAAAGACGAATCTGAGTTTTTAAATTTAACTATGCTTCATGCTTCTCCATATTTTGCCAAAGAATTTTTAAATCTAGTTATTCAAGAATTAAATTTGCTTGTAAGAAAAAGAAAATATGAAGAAGCAACTAAATCTTTAAAGTATTTAAATCAACAGCTGAACGAGACTCGTATTTCTGAAGTACGAAATTCAATCAATCAGTTAATTAAATCTCAATTAAATACGCAAATGATGACCGAAGTTCGAAAAGATTATTTGCTAACACCCCTAGATCAACCATATATTCCAGACGAGAGATATAGTCCAAGAAGAACACTTATAACTATATCTGGAACAATTATAGGATTTATAATTGCATTAGTTTTCAGTGTTGTCTACAGATACAATTTTGAAATTAAAACCAAATCTTAGTTATTCCTTCTGAAGAAAAACTAATGTCAGAAAAAGAAAATAAAACAATCCTTTTAACCGGTGTCGCTGGATTTATTGGGATGCATACATCTGAAAGATTGCTTGAATCGGGCTATACGTTGGTAGGCATAGATAATTTAAATGACTACTATGACGTTCAACTAAAAAAAGATAGATTGAAGAGATTAGAGAAATATGCAAAATTTCATTTTCTTGAAGCTGACATAGTTAATAAAGATTTACTCCATCAAATATTTAAAAAATATGATCCATCGTTTGTTCTTCATTTGGCCGCTCAAGCAGGAGTAAGATATTCAATAACTAATCCACATGCATATATTGACGCTAATGTTCAGGGTTTTCTTAATATTTTAGAAGGATGTCGAAGTCAAAAAGTTGAGCATTTGCTTTATGCAAGTAGTTCTAGTGTTTATGGTGGGAATACAAATTACCCATTTCAAGAACATCAAAATATAGATCACCCTATAAGCTTGTATGCTGCTACAAAAAAATCAAATGAATTAATGGCTCATACATATAGTCATTTATATGGGATCCCTACAACTGGATTGAGATTTTTTACTGTATATGGTCCATGGGGAAGACCAGATATGGCTTTATTTTTATTTGCTGATGCAATGCGAAATAACCAACCTATCGATGTGTATAACCATGGCAATATGACAAGAGATTTTACATATGTAGACGACATTGTTGAGAGCTTGCTAAGACTTATATTTAAACCTGCTAAATCAAATAAAGATTTTAACTCAGGCACTCCTGATCCAAGTTCAAGTTTAGCCCCATATTCTATTTTTAATATTGGAAACGGAAGCCCAACTCCACTACTCGATTATATTAACGCATTGGAGGATGCCATGGGGATAGAGGCAAAAAAAAACTTCCTTCCAATTCAGCCCGGAGATGTGCCTATGACCAGCGCTGATTCATCTAAACTTTTTTCATGGATAGGATTTAAACCAAATACTTCTGTAAAATTGGGAGTTTCAAAATTTGCAGATTGGTATAAAAAATATTACAAATTTTAAATGCTTGAATTAAAAGAGTTTCTAAGAGATATCAAAAATCCTATTTCCATAATTGGTCTTGGGTATGTTGGTCTCCCACTAGCCGTGGAATTTTCGAGAGTAAGATCGGTAGTTGGATATGATATTCAATCATCAAGGATCGCAGAGCTGAAAAATAGCATTGACAGCACTTTGGAAGTTTCTCCAGAAGATCTAAGTAACAAAAACCTGCAATATACTAATAATATAAATGACATTTTATCAAGTAAGATATTTATAGTTACCGTACCAACACCAATTGATTGCGACAATCAACCTAATCTAGATCCATTAATCAAAGCCACTAAACAGATAGGTTCCATATTAAAAAAAGAAGATTTAGTTATTTTTGAATCTACAGTTTTTCCAGGAGCTACTGAGGAAATATGCGCTCCAATTCTTGAGGAAGAATCTGGTCTTAGTTTCAATGAAGATTTTTTCTTGGGATATAGTCCTGAAAGAGTAAATCCAGGTGATAAACTTCATCGAATTCCAGATATAGTCAAGGTTGTATCTGGTTCTAGCCCGCAAGCTACAGACATAATTGAGGAATTGTACTCAGCAGTTATTCTTGCAGGAGTCTATAAAGCAGAGTCTATCAAGGTTGCTGAAGCTGCAAAAGTTATTGAAAATACTCAAAGAGATTTGAATATTGCTTTAATGAATGAGCTATCTTTAATATTTAACATAATGAATATAGATACTAAAGCCGTTTTAGATGCAGCTAATACAAAATGGAATTTCTTGAATTTTCAACCTGGGTTAGTTGGGGGGCATTGCATTGGAGTTGACCCATATTACCTTACTCATAAATCTCAGTCATTAGGATATGATCCCAAGATTATTTTAGCTGGAAGAAGTTTAAATGATCAAATGAGCTATCACCTGATAGATAAATTGATAAGTGAAATGGATAAAAATAATTTTATTTTAAGCGAATCTAGAATTTTAATAATGGGATTAACTTTCAAGGAGAATTGCCCAGATATTAGAAATTCTAAAGTATTAGATTTAGTAAATATATTAGAAGGTAGAGGAGTTGAGACTGATGTGTATGATCCGTGGGTAAATGAGAATAACTCCTTACTTGACCAAAAAGTTAACCTCATAAGCAAACCTAAATCTTGTTTTTATGATGCCATTATTATCGCAGTTAGTCATTTGTTATTCTCAGAAATAGGGATTAATGAGATTAAAAAATTCGGAAAAGAGAAATCAATTATTTTTGATGTTAAAAGTATGTTTCCTGCAAGCCTTACTGATTTAAGATTATAATGAATAATATAATTTTAATTATCAAGCACTCACGATGTTGAGAGACCTCTTAGAGCTATTTAGTTTCTTTAGCTCAGCTCATAAAAGAAAATTACTCATAATTCAACTTTATATTTTTTTAATGGCAATAGCTGAATTATTGACTGTTTTTTCAATTGTACCTTTTATGGCAATAATCTCTGACCCATCTATTCTTGAAACAAATCAAATTTTTCTTAGCGCTATTAATTTTTTTAATATAGAGAGTCTTCAGAGCAATATTATTTTTTATTTAGGCATCATGGTTGTTGTAGCAATTCTATTATCTACATTAATTTCAATTGTCACAGTATGGTTTATTAATGTTCAGGCTCAAAAAATTGGTTATGAATTAGCCTCATCATTATATTTAAATTACATGCATCAAACATGGACATTTCATACGCTTAATCATAGTTCAAAGCTTACTAATAAAATTATGAATGAAGCCTCACGATTAACTTCTCATATTATCACTCCGATTTTACAAATAAATGCAAGATTGGTAGTAGTTTTATTTATTGTAGGTGGATTAATTATCGCTAATCCAGCTGTTGCAATTTCTTCGGTAATTATTTTTTCTGGAGTTTACTTAATAATCTTCTACTTAATAAGAAGAAAACTAGAAAAAAATGGAATCACTCTTACTCGTGAGCAAGAAAAAAGGGTAAAGTTAATTAATGAAGGTTTCGGCGGCATCAAAGATACCTTAATACTGGGAAGACAACATTTTTTTATACGAAGATTTTTTGATGCGAGCAATCAAGTTGCCAAAGCAGGGGCAATTAATCAAGTATTTAGTCAAATACCTAGATATGCGTTAGAGTTTCTTGCATTTTCAGGCTTGGTCTCAATTGTTCTAACCTTTCATATTATTAATGATGGAAATATAACTTCTATTTTGCCAATTGTTTCTCTTTTTGCTATCGCAGCATTTAAATTACTGCCTGCATTTCAAATTTTATTTAGCTCTATTTCAATGATCCAAGGTAATATTTCGGCAATACATAGTATTAAAGATGACTTAGACTCATTCAAAAATTTAGAAGTGCGGACAGATCTTAATATACAAGATAAATTAACCTTCGATCATGAAATTACTTTTCACAATATCTCTTTCTCATATCCTGGAAAGGACTTGCCTGCTCTTAGCAACATTAATATGAAGTTTCCTAAAAATCATAAAATTGGAATGGTGGGTTCCTCAGGGGCGGGTAAGTCAACTATTATAGATATTCTTTTGGGATTAATCCTTCCATCTAATGGAATGATCAAGATTGATGATAAAGAGTTAAAACAATCTAGCTTAAGAAACTTTCAAAATAATATTGGTTTTGTTCCACAATCTATCTTTTTAGCAGATGCGACTATTCTTGAAAATATCGCATTTGGGCTGCCAATTCAACAAATAGATATGGAAGCTATTCAGAGATCGATTCTCCTTGCTAGATTGTCTGAATTTATTGATTCACTTCCAGATGGCTTGAATACAATGATTGGAGAAAGAGGAGTACAAATTTCTGGAGGACAAAAACAAAGAATATCAATTGCAAGAGCTCTTTATCATGATGCTGATTTATTAGTTTTTGATGAAGCAACTAGTGCATTAGATGGAAATACTGAAACCAGTGTTATGAATGAAATTAATAATCTTGCTAAATCTAAAACAATAGTGCTTGTTGCTCATAGGATTTCAACTGTTAAAACTTGTGATTGTATATACTTTTTTGAAAATGGGCGGGTAATAGATTCTGGAAAATATTCTGAACTTATCGAAAGAAATACCTCTTTTAAACAAATGGCTGAAAAAAGCTAGTTTAATATGAACATATTAAGTGAGAGTAAATAAATGTGTGGAATTGCAGGTATTTGGAGTAGTGAAACAATAGACAGATCTCATGAGATCTCATTGATGAATAGTGCTTTGGAACATAGAGGTCCCGATCAAAGTCGGCAATGGCATAATCCAAATAAAGCAATTTTTTTTGGCCATACCAGATTATCAATTCTGGATTTATCAGAGACTGGGATGCAACCCATGTCTTCCGAATCATCAAGGTATTCATTGGTTTTTAATGGAGAAATCTATAATCATTTAAGTTTAAGAGATGAATTAAAAAGCCATGATCCTGATTGTGTATGGAATGGTACCTCTGATACTGAAACAATTCTTGCCGCAGTTGAAAATTGGGGAATTCAACAAACATGCAAAAAATTGCTTGGTATGTTTGCAATTGCTTTATGGGATGAATTAGAGCAAAAGCTTTATCTAGCTCGAGATAGAGTTGGAGAAAAACCTTTGTATTATTATAAATCTAATTCAGTTTTTGCATTTTCATCTGAGCTCAAAGCCTTATCAAAAATTAAAGAATTTCAGAAGGAGATTAATAATGATGCTTTATCATCGTATGTAAAATTTAGTTACATTCCTGATTCTTGTTCGATATACAAATCGGTATATAAAGTTGAACCTGGTACTATTTTGACCTTATCAGATTTAAAACATGACACAAAATCTGAAACTTTTTGGTCTCTTGATTCAGTCATAACAAAAAGTGAATTACAAAGAAGAGATAAATTTGATGAAGGGAATCTCTTAAAATATGAACAAGAAACTGAAAAAATTCTATCAGACGTTGTAGCCTCTCAGATGTTAAGCGATGTTCCCATAGGATCATTTTTATCCGGAGGGATTGATTCAACAATTATCACGATGTTGATGCAAAGAAATTCTTCCAAACCAATAAAAACTTTTTCAATTGGTTTTAAAGAATCAAGATTCAATGAATCTGAATATGCTTCAGAGATAGCAAATTATCTTGAAACTGATCATACAGAATTTATAGTTACTGAATTTGATATTCTTCAGCTTATCCCTAATCTAGCAGATATATATGACGAGCCTTTTGCAGATTCGTCTCAGCTCCCTACAATTATGCTTTCACAACTTGCAAAAAAAGATGTAACTGTGGCGTTGACTGGTGATGGCGGAGATGAAATTTTTGGAGGTTATAACAGACATCTGTTTGGTCCAAGTTTATGGTCGCTTATTAATTCTATACCGAATCCACTAAAGCCAGTCTTAGCAAATACATTATCAATTTTACAATTCATTGATTCTAAGAGTGAATCATTTGCTAGAAAAATACTTACTGCTTTTGGATTACCTATAACTTTTATAGAGCGATTATTTATTTTGCAGGAATCAATCAAGAATGCAAAATCTCTAAAAGATCTTCATATAATTATTGCCAGTGCATTCACTCATCCTAATGAAATAACTGTAAACAATTCTGAGATACTTGAGATAGCAGCAGGCAAAGTATTTGAAATATCCTCACTTGAGGGTCCAGAGCAAATGATGGCTTTTGACACGCTAACATATTTACCTGGCGACATATTAGTAAAAGTAGATAGAGCATCTATGCACTCATCTTTAGAAACAAGAGCACCATTTCTTGATGCCAGAGTTATAGAGCATAGTTGGGGATTACCCTTGGAGTATAAAATCTCTGATAAATTAGGAAAGAAGATCATTAGAAATATTATTGATAAATTTATTCCAACTAATCTTACAAATAGACCCAAACAGGGATTTTCTATACCAATTGATAGATGGTTGAGGGGCGATCTTTATTCTTGGGCAAATGAAATGCTGTCTCCTGAAAAAACACGTAATATAGGAATTTTTCAACCTAATATTGTTCATGCTATTTGGAAAAATCATTTGAAAGGCAAGCAAAACTTAGGTCAACAATTATGGACAGTGTTGATGGCACATCAGTGGCATGATTCTAACTTCTAAATGATTTATATAGCAATTTTTATATTACTGATTATTTTTCGTTACTCTTTGATGAATCAAAGAACTCTCCAACTACAGTTTTATCCCATCGTTTTATTTCTTTTATTTATTTTTACTGCATTTAGATTTCAAGTTGGATGTGACTGGAGCACTTATTATCAAATTTATTCAGACCATAAATCACTGATAGAAGATAGTAGTATTTATGCTATCAGAGAACCTTTTTGGTGGTTTATAATGGATCTTCTAAATTTAATGAATGCATCGTTTGTTTGGTTGAATGTATTTGTTGCATCAGTCTTTTTTTTAGGCGTTAATCAATTAGCAAGAAGAAGCCCCGATCCACTAGGTTTTCTAATAATGCTTTTTCCTATTTTGATTATAAACATGCCCATGTCTGCTCTCCGTCAAGGGGTGGCAATTGGCATCATGTGTTACGCCTTTGCTGCATTCATAGATAAGAAAGTATTAAAATTTATCTTATTAATTGCTTTTGCAGCAGGCTTTCATACTAGCGCAATAGTTTTTTTACCCTTATTTCTTTTTATTAAAGGCGAATATTCATTGCGTAAGATAATTTTAGGTGCATTTATAGAAATTCCACTGCTAGGAATCATGTGGTTAAGTAGTTATGGAGAATCACAAGCAAACAGTTACATTGGATCCGGATATGATGCCGAGGCCGCAATTTTTAGATCCGGCATTCTTGCGTTATCTGCAGTTGCTTTTTTCCTTTTCTATCAAAAACAATGGAAAAAAAACTATCCAATTGACCATAATTTAGTAATGGTTGGTTCATTGGCAATGATTGCTAATTTTTTCTTGGTTTTCCTTTCTACTGTAATTTCAGATCGACTTGGTTATTATTTAATTCCTATTCAAGCTTTATTTTTTGCAAGAGTTCCTTTCTTTGAAAATACTAAATTTAGATTGTTTTTTGTTTCAGCACCATATATTGGACTTTTATTTGTTTTTATAGTTTGGGCTATATTGTCCTCGCATTTCCAGGGTTGTTATATGCCATACAAGACTTGGCTTTTTGGGATCCCAGACGAAATTATCTAGTCTATTTATTTATTAGAGTGAATTTTATGTCATAACAAGGAAATAAAGAGGATAAATTTTCCTCCCAAAATTCTTGCATATAATATGTGCTAGAGAAAATCATGCCAAAAAATTTTTTAATTCCATGCCTCACATAGAATGGTCTGGTTGATGAGAAATTTAAATCTATTTTTTCAATATCAAATTGAATTGCATGATTATATTTAGGAACTCCCCTTTTTAAAAAAGAACAATCACAAAAATAACTAAATGTGTATAAGCCAAAAAAAATTTTATGAGTAGGGTCGGAATAATAGTATGGATTAGAAAAGTGAGGCACTTTAATAATTACTTTTCCATCAGGCTTGAGAACACGAGAAAATTCTTGTAAGTACAACTCTAAATTCGTTATATGTTCAAGGAAGTGACTCGTATAAATATGATCCACTGTGCTTACTTGAATTTCGCTTAATACTGTCAAAACATCTCCCACAATATCAACATTTGAAATGTCGAGCATATCAATGCCTATATGATTACTGTTTTTTTTATTTGCACCACAACCGATGTCAAGAATTATTGTTTCATCTGAACCAGAGTTAATTTTTTTTATCAAATTATTTGAATCAAGGATTGTTGACATAGGATCGAATTTTTTTTGTTATTTGCTTAATTAAAATTTTAACATTTAAATATGAGAAAGCTCTAAATACAGATCCATGAGGTATGAATTGGAAGAACTGAAAATCTATAATTTTTTCATCAAAATATTTTAACTGATGTTGATTTTTCCAACAAACGTAATTAAAGCTCAGCTGATCTCTGATCGAATAAGTTTCAATTTCGAACCACCATTCATACATTAAATTTTGTACAAATCTATTTTTATTATTCCTCAATATTATTGCTCCATTAATCAGTCCATTATTTTTTGGCATCCCATTTTTTTTGTAGTGAGATAACTGATTTTTAATACAAATTGGATCAAATTCCCTTTTATTTTTAATTAAATAATTAGCTTCTTTAAAAATACAATTCCTGAAAGAATGTTTAAAAAATTTAATATCAAGATTTTCTTTATATTTTTCAAAAAATTTTTTGTGAGTCTTTTTAATTATGTAATTTCCATCAACCCAAAGAGTTATTTCTGCATTTGGAAAGAATTTATGGGGAAAGATCTTAAAAATTTTAGCGAATTTCCTAAAATCATCAATATTGATATCGCAATAAATTACATTCCATGTGGCCGGAGAAAAATTTTTATTATCAGTGAAGCAAAAGTAACCAGTATTTTTATCAGGATTTTGAATTTCGGACAGATTGTCAAAGTTTCCAAATACAGCTGTGTAAATCACATTCTTGAAAGAATTCTCTTGCGCATAACTAGAAAAGATTTTTTGTAAATTAATACTAGATGATGACAATTAATTTTTATGTTTTATAAATAATTATCTGATTATATAGGACTTTTAATAACAGTCTTTCACACAATGTGAAAAAAATATTTTTTTATCAAAAATAACATATAATTAAGTTCACCATATATCAAATTTATATCAATCAAAACATGATTAAAAAAAATATATTCAATTACTGGACTATTCAAAAAATTTTCTTAGGGTCGTTTTTATTCTTATTTGCCTCATTTAGTTTTACTCAAGAGCTACCTGACGAATTCCTGGATACACTTCCTGCGGATGTGCAAGAGCAATTTAATGAAGCTGCAAAAGAAAGCGAGAATGAAGAAAAATTGGAAGGCTTGTTTAGATTGGATACTTCACAAAAGAAGAATCAATTAATATTAAAGATTTTACAAAATCAATTAAACGAACTAGAACTTAGAGTAAATGCTCAAGGTAGTGAGCAAAAGGGATTAAAACGATTTGGTTCAAATTTTTTTAGCAGTACCCAATCATCATTTATGCCAATCAATGTCGCAAACTTTGGTGATGATTATGTTGTTGATGTCGGAGATACATTCAATATTCAACTTATTGGCTCTGTCGATGAAAATCTTGAATTAATTGTACAAAGAGATGGTTCGTTGGTTATTCCTGAGTTTGGGAAAGTTTATATTGCAGGTCTCCCCCTAAAAGATGCATTTAAAAAGATAGAATCATTTTTTGCAACTAAAGCTGTTGGGGTTGAGCCAATATCTTCCTTAGCTAGCCTACGCGATATTCAGGTCTTGCTCATTGGGGGCATTGAGCAACCTGGAATGTATACTGTTTCTGGTGGGTCAAGTTTTCTCCATGCTATCAATGTTGCAGGTGGGATAAGTGAGAATGGATCTTTTCGTAAGATAGAGGTTATCAGAGATAATAAAGTTATAACCACTATAGACCTTTATGACATATTAGTTTTTGCTAAAAATATTTTTTCGGGAACTCTTAGGTCTGGAGATGCAATTAAAGTTTATCCTTTAGGTATTTCTGTGCCAATTACAGGAGGCGTTTCAAATGAAGGTATTTATGAGATAAGCAATGGAGAAAATCTTGAGGATTTGCTTCAATTCGCTGGAGGTTATAGCTCAAGTTTTGGCGGCATGGAGACAATTATCATTCGAAGGCTTGATGGGGGGTCTGAGAGATTTTTATCTATACCTTTAACAGATATTCCAAATACAGCTTTATTGCCTAGAGATGCTGTCATTTTACCTTTTTATTCTGAGGACATCTTTGAGGTACCAAAGGTAAAGATTTCTGGCATGATTCAAAAACCAGGAGAATATCCCATCAATGATCAGTCAAATCTACTGGACTTGATAAAACTATCTGGCGGATACAAAAGCAATGCTTATCCATATGGAGGAGTTTTCTTAAGAAAGCGTGCAAAGTCTTTGCAAGATGAGTTTAAACAAAAAGTCTACTCAGATACTATCAATGAAATTATTTCAAGCGCTGCATCTGGAGCTTCCTCGATAGGGGTAGATGCCTTAAATCTCTTATTTGAAGAGCAAAAATCCCAAAAAAATACAGGAAGGATTATTACTAGTTTTAGCATAAATGATCTTGAAAATAATCCAGAATCTAATCTCCTTTTATCTGATGGCGATGAAATTATTATTCCTGCGTTGGAAAGACACGTCTATCTTTTCGGAGACTTTAATGAGCCTAATATTCTTCCATATAAATCCAATTATGGAATTAAAGATTATGTTCGTATGGTTGCAGGAAAAAAAGAATCTGCAACAAAACACTTTATAGTAATTGATCCCGATGGAAGATCACATTACGTCAGTAATTCAAGATTAATTTCGTTTAATGACAATATTGACTTATATCCTGGCTCAATAATATATATGCCTAGAAACATTGGTAAAGTTAGAGGTGTACAATTTGCGGCAACAATTGCTCCTGTTCTTAGTAGCTTAGCAATTTCATTAGCGTCATTAAATTCTATCAATGATTAACGGTTGAGTGTTCCAACATAATATCCCTCGATCTATAAGGTTAATTTTTCTAATAACCTTACCATTCCTCTTTTCTGGCATAGTTACACCTGCTAATAGCGACTATATTTACCCTAATAGAAAAGTTTCTCAATCAAATTATGGAGGTGCGGGATTAATTAAAATGCCCTCAGCAAGATTTCATGAGGCTGGTACAATAGGTTTGAGATGGAGTAGCTTTGAACCGTATAAGCGAGGTTCGATTCTAGCATACCCATTCAGTTGGCTTGAGGCTTCATATCAATATACTGATATTGATAATGCACTCTATAGTGATTTTTTTGCATTTAGTGGCGATCAAACATATAAAGACAAAGGTTTTGATTTCAAAATTAAAGCATTTAATGAAACTCAATATTTACCAAGTGTTGCAATTGGCGTAAGAGATGCAGCCGGTACTGGGGTATTTAGCTCTGAATACTTTGTATTATCAAAATATCTTGGCAATTTTGATTTGACATTTGGCTTAGGCTGGGGGAATTTATCTGACAATAAAACATTTAGAAACCCTTTAGGAAAATTTAAAGAGTCATTCTATATAAGAGACAGTTCTCTAGATGTTGATACCCAAGGTGGAGAGTTTTCAGTAGATAAATTTTTTAAAGGGGACGTAGGGATATTCGGTGGAGTCGAATATTTTATTCCAAATGCTAGAGGTTTAAGATTAAAGTTAGAGTATGATGGGACTGATTACATGCAGGAAGGCTTTCCTACCCCAGATTCATTTCCGTTTGCTTTTGCATCAGTAAAACAACCTGACACGAAAATAAACTTTGGAGTACTTTATCCACTTAATGATTTTGTTCATTTAGATGCATCATATTCAAAAGGCAATACTTTTAATTTCGGATTTACTATAGCTTTACCTCTGGGACCCAGAGATCCTATTATTAAGAAAAAAGATCCGCACATCAAAGTAAGTAATATTCCTCAAGTGAGACAAAAAGCTTCAGAGTCAGATTTATTATTATATAGAACAGTTTTAACGAACCTTAACTCAAGAGGAGTCTATTTACAGGCCGCTAATCTCAATGATTCAACATTAGAGGTTCTTATTTCTCAGAATAAATTTCCTAATTTTACAATGGCTTCGGGTAGAGCAGCGAGAGTTCTTAATGAAGTCTCACCAGAATCAATTAAGGAATTTAAAATTTCAAATATTAATGCAGGAATGGGAACTTACTCTATAGAAATAGATAGAGATGATTTTCATCGATATGAAGAAAATAATCTTTACAAATTATTAAAGCATAGTTCGTCTATTGATAGTTATAAACATGATTATGAGAAATATGATTATAAACCAAAAGTTAAAATGCCTGTTTCGTTTTGGCAGCTCGAACCAACTATTAGAACTCAAATTGGTGGACCTGACGGATTCTTTTTAGGAGATTTGAGGCTTCAATTTAAAAGTGAGACCTTGCTGATGCGCAACCTATCAATAATTTCTGGAGCATCTGTAGGAGTCTATGATAATTTTGATAAGTTGAAAGATAATGCATCCTCATTGCTGCCACAAGTCAGGACAAGAATAGTCCCATACCTTAAAAATTCCAGAAAGATCTCCCTAGAAAGACTGCAGCTAAACTATTTTATGAATCCTTATAAAAATATTTACTCAAAAATATCTGCCGGCATTCTTGAAGAAATGTTTGGCGGTATTGGTGGAGAAATAATTTATAAACCCTTTTTTGCTGATTATGGGATTGGACTAGAGTTATGGAGAGTGCAACAAAGAGATTTTGATATGAGGTTTGCTTTTGAAGAATATATGACCACAACGGGGCATATTAATTTTTATTATCATGAGCGACGGTCAAATATAATCTTAGAGCTTAAAGGGGGCAGATTTTTAGCTGGTGACTCAGGAATTAGAACAGATTTTTCAAGGGTGTTTAAGAGCGGCTTAAGAATAGGAGCGTTTTTTGCACTAACAGATATTTCAAAAGAAGAGTTTGGTGAGGGTAGTTTCGATAAAGGCTTTTATTTTCATTTACCATTACATGTTTTTTCAAAGAAATATGTTAAGAGAAAGATACCATGGGGGCTTCGACCACTCACAAGAGATGGTGCAGCTAAAATAAACCATTCTCATTTCTTGTGGGGCGTAATTGATCAAGCTTCCTATGAAACATTGAACAGTGATTGGGATACTATATATGATTAAGATTGCCATTTTGTCTCTTAGTATATTTTTATTTTCTTCATGCAGCCTTCGTTATAATCCAGAAGCAATTCCAATTGCTCGTAATTTAATTTTTGGTGCACAGGATATTAAAATTGATACAAATTACTATACAAATGAAAATGCTTCTTTTGCAAAAATTAAATTTGGAAGAAGTTATATAATTATTCCAGGACTTGTAGCGGTAAATAACAATATTTTAAGTTGGGAAACTGCCTATAATGAAAAGATTTATACACAAAATGGCAAAATTCTTTCAATCTCTGGCTTTGATTTTGATTCAACAATTTCTGATTTTCAGGAAGTAAAATTCTCAAAAGATAATGATCTGAAAAGAGCTTTTAATATTACTTTTTCTAAACCAAGTGGTTTCTTTAATCAAAAATCTGAATTTTCATTTTACGGCCAAGAGGAAATAGATTATTTAGTTGATGAAAAGCGAATAGCAGATATTTATCATGAAAGAGTTACTACTGTTGGTTTTAAGTGGGACTTTGTAAATAAGTATTGGATTGACAAAGAAAGTGGCTTAGTGCTCCAATCTATTCAAAGAATTCACCCAAAATTGCCAGAAATTAAGATCGCTTATTACTATAAATTTTCAAACTAGCATAAAAAAGCCCGAGATATACTCGGGCTTTTTTGAGTGTATTTTCTATTAACTTCCTGGTGCAGTAGCGGTTCCTGCAATAATTTCTGTTGCATCAACATCAACAGTATCTTGTACGATAATTGTTTCGTCAACAACGACGTCAATATCTTGATCAAAATTATTATCAACATCCGCAGTCACATCTATATCCACTTCTTGTGAAACAACAAAGTCAAAGTCAAAGTTAGTCACTGTTGTTCCTCCTCCAACTTTATTTGAATTTGAAGCAGAAGCTGAAACAATTGTCACATCTGTATCGGTGGTTGTGGCAGAGGTAGTAGCTGATTGAACAGTTACGTTTTCTGTAGTTCTAGAAGCTGTAGCTGATAGGGTAGCTGAATCAGTTAGAGTAGCTGACGATACTGTAACCTCTTCACTGGTTTCAACAATCACAGTAGGAGCTGGTGTAGGCGCTGGCGTAGGCGCTGGTGTTGGCGCTGGTGTTGGCGCTGGTGTTGGCGCTGGTGTTGGCGCTGGTGTAGGAGCTGGTGTTGGAGCTGGCGTGTCATCATCATCATCTACAGCTGCTGCAATAGCTGCTGCTGCTGCAACTGCCGCTGCTATAGCGCCAGCACTTAATGTTCCACTAGCTTTTTTAGCAACCTCTTCTTTAGAGCCTGCATCAGCTGGCTCGTCGTCTGCAATAACCGACATGGAGAAAGCTGGGGCCACAAGTGCCAATAAGTAACTTAGTTTATTTTTTAGTTTAGCCATTTCAAAAGGACTCCTCTGGTAAAAAGTTAATTATGGACATAAATCAAGCATTTATCAATTTTTTTGGCTAGAAATATATCTCTTTTAATGTAACTGATCATATTATAGTCTCATTTATTCATAAATTTAAATATATTTTCATTAAATTATCTTTCTAGTTAACAATCAGTTGAGCGATTGTACATGTTTTATTAGATATGTGTAATTTCCAATGAGGATTATTAAAATAATATTTTTATGATTTTTTTAAAAAATTTATATTTTTAATACTTTGTCTAGAATTTTAAGATATATTGCTTGCTTCGGGATGTAGCGCAGCCTGGTAGCGCACCTCGCTGGGGGTGAGGTGGTCGTCGGTTCAAATCCGGCCATCCCGACCATTTACTTTGATTTATTG
>MDTB01131537.1_pt1 | contig 15721 bp, 14 predicted proteins | sample 811161 | NCBI WGS metagenome assembly MDTB01 (sample SAMN05326650, study PRJNA326480) | marine metagenome | isolation source: seawater | place: Mediterranean Sea | collected 2009 | reverse complement strand
TAAATTTAATAAATAAATTTTATTTTTTTTTTGCTTTTTAAATGATCCATTACAATTTTTGGAACAAAAGATGATACGTCACCTCCTAAAGAGTGAATCTCCTTAACAAACCTTGAAGCAACAAATTGTTGATTTTCTGACGCCATTAAAAAAATTGTCTCAAAATCGCTTGATAAACGCGTGTTGATTCCTGCCATTTGAAACTCATATTCAAAATCAGAAAGCGCTCTTAACCCCCTTAGGACAGCTACAGCTCCTACGTCAATCACATGATCAACAAGTAAACCTTTAAATCCTCTTATTTCGATTTTATCTAAGTCTTTTTCATTTAAAATCACGTCTGATATAATCTTAATTCTTTCATCCAAATTAAAAAGAGCACTTTTATTATTATTCTCAGCTACAGAAACAATAATTTTGTCAAAAAGCTTGGAAGATCTTTTTACAACATCAAGATGACCAAAAGTAAATGGATCAAAAGTTCCTGGATATACTGCAATTTTTACTGTCATAGTTTTCGTATATAAGTCTTTTGATAGGACTTAATCTTCCTCCTCATCCTCTTCTTCCTTAACACGATCAACGGAAACTACTTTTTCACCTTCACTTAGAGTAAAAAGATTTACGCCTTGAGTTTTTCTTCCAGCAACACGTATTGTATTCCCATCTCCTCCATCAACTGAAATCCTAATGATTTTACCCTGATCCGTGACTAACATAAGTTGTTCACCCTCTAAAACAGGGAATGATGCAATAACATTACCGTTCTTTTTTGAAATTTCAATATTTGCAATACCTTGACCACCTCTTCCAGTTTTTCTGTACTCTGACGATTTAGAGCGTTTACCAAAACCATTTTCAGTAACTGCTAATATAAACTCTCTTTCGTCATTTGTTAAAACAGATAAACTTACGACATAATCTCCCTCTTTTAATTTTATACCACGAACACCCATTGAATCCCTGCTATTGAATACTCTAAGGTCTTTAGTGGCAAATCTTATCGCCTTCCCTTTATTAGTAGCTAGAATGATATCACTATCATCAGTGCACGGAACAACGCCAATTAATCTATCGGAAGCTCCTAGTTTCATTGCAATTTTTCCATTTGCCCTTATGTTTGTAAAATCTGACAGTCTATTTCTTCTTATACTTCCTGATGATGTAGCAAAAACAACAGAAAGACTATCCCATTTCTCAGTTTCATTAGGCATTGGCATAATAGTCTGAATATTTTCTTCATTTGATATGGGCAATAAATTTATCATAGCTTTACCCATTGATGTGGGTGATGTTTCAGGTAATTTATAACATTTTAATTGGTGGACAATTCCTGATGATGTAAAGAAAAGAATTGGTGTGTGGGTATTAGCAATAAAAAGTCGAGTTACAAAGTCCTCGTCTCTTGTTTTCATTCCAGATTTACCTTTGCCACCCCTTCTTTGAGCTCTGTAGGAGTCAAGTGGAACTCTTTTTATGTAACCTTTGTGACTAACTGTTACAACCATATCATCCTGCTGAATAAGATCTTCATCATCTGCATCAATGGCATGATCACTTATTTCAGTTCTTCTTTTGCCGTCTAATTTTTCTTTAGTGGCAATCAGCTCAGACTTTAATAATTTCATGAGAACTTCTTTTGAAGAGAGTATTTCTAAATATTCAGTAATTTTAACAGCAAGTTCTTGAGTTTCTTGAACAACTTTGTCCCTTTCCATACCTGTTAATCTTTGGAGTCTAAGTTCTAAAATTGCTTTAGCTTGTTCCTCAGATAAATGGTACTTTCCATCTTTAACAATATGTTGAGGATCATCAATAATTTTTATAAACTCTTCGATACCTAATACTGGCCATGCCTTGGATGTAAGAGATTTTTTTGCTGTATCTGCATCTGGGGATGAACGAATTAGTGATATAACTTCATCAATACTCGTTAATGCAACCATGAGCCCTGCAAGTATGTGTGCTCTTTCTCTAGCTTTATTTAAGTGAAACCGTGTTCTCTTATATATAACCTCTTCTCTAAATGCTACAAAAGCAGAAAGAACTTCTTTGAGCCCCATCTGCTCTGGCTTTCCTGCATTTAATGCAAGAAGATTTACAGAAAATGCTGTTTGAAATCGTGTGTGCCTAAAGAGTTGGTTTAATATCACATTAGGATCACTATCACGTTTTATTTCAACTACTATTCTTAGACCATCTCTATCAGATTCATCTCGTAAATCTTGAATACCTTCAATTGTTTTTTCTCTAACTAATTCTCCAACTCTCTCCAATAACTGTGATTTATTTACTTGATAAGGAATTTCTGAAATAATTATTTGGGATCTATTGTTATTTTCTATTATTTCAGCTTTTGACCTCATTACAATGCTGCCTTTTCCAGTTTCATAAGCAGACCGAATGCCAGCTTGGCCCATTATCAATGCTCCAGTAGGAAAATCTGGACCAGGCAGAATTTTCATTAAATCTTCTATACTAATTTCAGGATTATCTACATATGAAATACACGCGTCAATAACCTCAGCTGGATTATGCGGTGGAATGTTCGTTGCCATGCCAACAGCAATGCCACCAGCTCCATTTACTAATAAGTTAGGATATTCAGCAGGCAACACCTGTGGCTCTAGTTGGCTTTCATCATAATTTGGGGCATAATCAACAGTTTCAAAATCAATATCTCTCAATAAAAATTCAGAAACTTTATCTAATCTAGCCTCAGTATACCTCATTGCCGCTGCAGGATCGCCGTCAATTGAACCATAATTGCCTTGGCCATCTATCAATGGCACTCTCATTGAAAAATCTTGTGCTAATCTGACCATTGACTCATAAATAGCTGCATCACCATGAGGATGATATTTTCCCATAACGTCACCAACAATTCTTGCTGACTTTTTATATGGCTTTGACCAGTCGTATCCCCCTTTTATCATAGCGTATAATATTCGGCGATGAACAGGTTTGAGGCCGTCTCTGACATCAGGCAATGCTCGACTTACAATTACACTCATAGCGTAATCTAAATAAGATTTTTTTAGCTCATCAGCTATTGCTATTGTTTCGTGATTTTCGGTTATATTATCGTCTGACATTAAATTCCAAACAAATTATCATAACCCAATATAATGTATTAATACTTTAAAATGCAACTAAATATAGTTATTTTAATTTAAAATGGAATTTCATCATCTAAATCACCTGCGCCCCCCATAGGCGGCTCAATTTCTTTCGCAGGTAAACTATTTTGATTATTTTGATCAAGGTTTTCAGAAACATTATTAGTGGATAAATTATCATTTCTACTACCTATCATAGCTAGTTCTCCTCTAAACCTACCAAGGACGATTTCTGTAGTATATTTATCAACACCATTTTGATCTTGCCATTTACGCGTCTGCAATTGACCCTCAATATAAACTGTGCTTCCTTTTTTTAAATACTGTTCAGCAATGTTGCTCAAGCCTTCATTGAAAATTACAACTCTATGCCACTCCGTTCTCTCTCTTTGTTCACCGCTCATTCGATCTTTCCACCGTTCAGAAGTAGCAATGCTCAATTGAACAATTTTATTTCCATCTTGTGATGTTCTTACTACAGGGTCCTGCCCTAGATTGCCCAATAATATTACTTTATTAACACTGCCAGCCATTTAATTTTCTCCAAACAAATTTATTTTTAGTCTTTATATTTTATATAATTAAACTAAATTATTTATTGTAAATTACTAGTATTAATTTAAATTTAAATCTTTTATTTGTTCATGAAAAATAAAAAAAATATTCATCAATCTGATCCTGATATTTTGCGGATCAAGGGTGCAAGAGAGCATAACCTTAAAAACATTAATATCGACATTCCTAAAGGCAAGATTGTTGTAATTACTGGCGTAAGTGGCTCAGGAAAATCTTCATTGGCTTTTGACACCATATATGCTGAAGGTCAAAGAAGATATGTTGAAAGTTTATCAGCCTACGCTAGACAATTTTTGGACATGATGCAAAAACCAGATGTCGACCTAATCGAGGGACTGTCTCCAGCTATATCAATTGAGCAAAAAACCACTCATAAAAACCCCAGATCTACTGTTGGAACAGTAACTGAAATCTATGATTACATGAGACTACTCTGGGCAAGAGTTGGCATTCCATACTCACCTACTACTGGTCTTCCAATAAAGTCACAATCTGTTTCTCAAATAGTTGATAGCATATTGAATATAGAAGAAAATAGTAGAATTTATTTATTAGCTCCAATAATAAGAGGAAGAAAAGGCGAATATAAGAAAGAAATCTCAGAACTTGCAAGAAAAGGTTTTCAAAGAATTCAAATTGATAAAGAAATTTATAATATAGAGGAAACCCCTGTTCTCGATAAAAACAAAAAACATGATATTGATGTTGTCGTTGACAGACTAGTATTAAAAAAAGAGCTTAGGGAAAACAAACAAAGAATAGCAGACTCAGTTGAGACATGCCTTAATTTAGCTGATGGTATTTTATATGTAGGATTTGCTGATAAGGATGAAAAAATAATATTTTCATCAAATTTTTCCTGCCCTGTTTCAGGATTTACAATAGATGAAATTGAGCCTAGGCTTTTTAGCTTCAATAATCCTTATGGTGCTTGCAAAAAGTGTGACGGGCTCGGAGTACAGAATAGTTTTGATATTACACTCGTTGTACCTAACACATCACTATCTTTACGAGGTGGTGCTATAGCACCTTGGTCCTCTAGCACCTCTAAGTATTATATGCAAACACTTACTTCTATTTCAAGGTATCTTAAATTTAGCTTAGACACACCTTTTCAAGATCTTTCTAAAGAAGTTATAAACTTTTTATTATATGGTTCACAGAATGAATCTGTTTTGATGAATTATGATGACGGCTTGAGAAGTTATGAGATTAACAGACCATTTGAAGGTGTTATTCCAAACTTAGAAAGAAGGTATAGAGAAACTGAGTCATCTTGGATAAGAGAGGAAATCTCGAAGTTCCAAATCGATACTCCTTGTGAGGAATGCTTTGGAAAGAGGTTAAAGAAAGAAGCATTGGCTGTAAAAATTGATAAATATGATATTTCTAGTATTACAGAATTATCAATAATTGAAGCTGAAAAATGGTTTTCCAGCCTTAAAGAAAAATTAACTGATACTGAAAATGAGATTGCAAGCCGTATCTTAAAAGAAATAATTGATAGGTTAAACTTTTTAATTAATGTAGGACTTGACTATTTATCTCTGAGTAGAAGTTCCGGAACTTTATCTGGAGGAGAGAGCCAGAGAATTAGACTAGCCTCTCAAATAGGTTCAGGATTAACTGGAGTATTATACGTATTAGATGAGCCTTCTATTGGCCTACATCAAAAAGACAATGAGAGGTTACTAGAAACTCTTATTGGTTTAAAAGACTTAGGAAATACGGTTATTGTTGTAGAACATGATGAAGAGGCTATTAGAAAAGCAGATTTTATAATTGATATAGGGCCAGGAGCTGGCGTTCACGGCGGCAATATCTCAGCATTTGGAGATATTTCTAAAATTATAAATTCAAAAAATAGCCTTACTGGAAAGTATCTCTCAAAAAAACTAGAAATTATAATTCCAGAAACAAGAAGGCCAATTAAAAAAGATAAAAATATAACAATTTATGGTGCAAATGGTAATAACCTTAAGAATATTGATGTTCAGTTTCCTTTAGGTACCTTTACATGTGTTACAGGTGTATCGGGTGGAGGAAAATCTACTTTAGTTTTAGAAACATTATGGAAAGGTTTAAGTAGAACAATCAATAAATCAAAAGTAATTCCTGCAGACCATAAAAAAATAGAAGGAATTGAGTTTATTGATAAAGTTGTTGATATAAATCAATCACCAATTGGCAGAACACCAAGATCAAATCCAGCAACCTACACAGGGGCATTTACGCCAATTAGAGAATGGTTTTCGTCATTACCAGAATCTAAAGCGAGAGGATATTCGCCTGGAAGGTTTTCATTCAATGTCAAGGGTGGAAGATGTGAAGGTTGCCAAGGTGATGGTCTTATAAAAATAGAAATGCATTTTTTACCTGATGTTTATGTTCAATGTGATCAGTGCAAAGGAAAAAGATATAATAGAGAAACACTTGAAATAATTTGGCGTAATAAATCAATTTCAGATGTGTTAGAAATGACAGTTAGCGAAGGATTAGAATTTTTCAAAGCTGTTCCTTCCATCAAAGATAAATTAGAAACAATGAATAAAGTTGGCCTTGGCTATATAAAAATAGGTCAACAAGCTACAACTCTATCAGGAGGTGAAGCTCAAAGAATAAAATTATCAAAAGAATTATCAAAAAGAGCTACTGGCAAAACTATATATATACTTGATGAACCTACAACGGGTCTTCATTTTGAGGACATAAGAAAACTTTTAGAAGTTTTGGACCAATTAGTTTCTTATGGAAATACTGTTATTGTTATTGAACATAATTTAGACGTAATTAAAACAGCAGACTGGATTATTGATTTGGGACCTGACGGTGGAGATAAAGGTGGAGAAATTATAGCTCAAGGCACACCTGAAGAATTAATTAAGATAAATAACACTTATACTGGTCAGTTTCTAAAAAAATTACTATAGCATAATATTATGTCAAAAATTGATCCTGTAAATATTATTGGCGGTGGTTTAGCTGGCTCTGAAGCGGCCTGGCAACTCGCAAGCCATAACATTCCATCAATTATATATGAAATGCGTCCAAAAAAAATGACTGAAGCACACCAAACCAATAAGTTAGGTGAACTTGTTTGCTCTAATTCTTTTCGTTCAGATGATTTTGAAACAAATGCAGTTGGTTTATTACATCAGGAACTTAGATTGTCTAATTCATTAATTATGAAATGTGCTGACAAATGCAAAATTCCCGCTGGCAGTGCTTTAGCAGTAGACCGTGAAAAATTTTCATCTTTGGTCACAAAACATTTAAACAGTCACAAATTAATTTCCATAGAAAGGAAAGAAGTTAAATCACTAGATGAATTTGAACATGATAGTCAAATTTTAGTTGCTACAGGTCCATTAACTTCAAGCGAATTAGCCAATGATATAATTAAAAAAACAGGACAAAGTTCTTTATCTTTCTTTGATGCAATAGCCCCAATTGTATATTTTGATAGTATTAACATGAATAAAGCTTGGTTTCAGTCTAGATATGATAAAGGTGATGGAAAAGACTATATCAATTGCCCATTATCCAAAGAAGAATACTATGATTTTGTTGACTCACTTATAAAGTCAAAAAAAATAGAGTTTAAAGAATGGGAAAAAAATACTCCATACTTTGAAGGGTGTATGCCTATAGAAGTTATGGCAGAGCGTGGCATTGAAACGTTAAGACATGGACCAATGAAACCTTTTGGCCTTACAAATGCAAATGACCCTTCAACCAAACCTTATGCAGTTATTCAACTTAGGCAAGATAATTCTATTGGAAGTCTATGGAACATTGTTGGATTTCAAACAAAGATGACTTACGAAGAGCAAAAAAATGTTTTTAAGAAAATACCTGGATTAGAAAATGCTGCATTTGCAAGACTCGGGGGTTTACATAGAAATACATTTATTAACTCACCTGACATTTTAAGCTCAAAATTAAATTTGAAAACTAATTCAAAAATTTTCTTTGCTGGACAAATAACCGGAGTTGAAGGATATGTTGAGTCATCTGCAATGGGATTGTTGTCATCTATTTTTATTATCTTTGAAAGAAATAACATAAAATGTTTACTGCCACCTGATGAAACTGCTTTAGCCTCTTTACTTAACCATGTAACTAAAAATGCAAACAGGGAAACATTCCAACCAATGAACATAAATTTTGGACTTTTCCCTAATATTGAAAACAGTCAAAAAAATAAAAAAATAGATAAAAGATTAAAAAGAAAGGCTATTTCAGAGAAATCAATTAGTCTAATAAGTGAATGGTCAAAAAGTATAAAAAAAATTATATAAATTTACTTTAATTTTAAACACGCAAAAGCCCGCCTGCCTTCCGAAATTAATATATTCCAAGTTCTACATGCTGAAGGAGTTGTCATTATTTCAACTGCAATGGACAATTTAGACATTTTTGAACGAATATCTAAGTAAGGACTACTTATAGTATCACCAACTCCTATTAATAAAAGTTCAGGATATGATTTCAGAGTTTTAATAAAATTAAAATTTTTATCAGTAATTTGAGAATCTATATTCCAAGTGTGGATATTTTCTGAGCTAATTAAAATTGAATGATTATATAATTTGTTATCAATTAAAAAACCATCTTTACTAAAGTTTTTAATGGTCCATGATTTCTTTTTGCTTGAACTAAGCAAATCAACCATTTGGGTTTTTTCACTACTCATTATTAAAATAATTTAAATCTTCAGCTTCTTCTTCTCTTGTTCTCCTTAGATTAAAAAAAGTTAAAAAAGCAGATGCAACGAAGATTGATGAGTAAGTTCCAATCATAACTCCCCATATCATAGCAAGAGTAAAGTCTGAAATTACTTCTCCACCAACAAAATAAATAGCTAATAATGCTAACAGCGTTGTAACTGATGTAGTAATTGTTCTACTCAGTGTTTCGTTCAACGATTTATTTATTATAGACAATTGATCAGAAGACTTAGTTTTTCTTAAGTTCTCTCTTACCCTGTCAAACACAACAACAGTATCATTTACTGAATAACCAGCAATTGTTAAAACAGCAGCCACTGTAGACAAATTAAACTCAAGTCCTGTAAAAGCAAACAGACCTATAGTTGCAATAACATCATGGAACAATGCCAAAATTGCAGAAACAGCAAACTGCCATTCGAATCTAAACCAAATATATAGAAGTATTCCTACAAGCGCCACTATGACTGCCCAAAAACCATTCTTTTTTAACTCATCACCAACAGTAGGACCAACAAATTCAGTTCTGCGAATTTCATAAGAATTGCTTAATATGTTTTTAACTTCATTAAGCTTAGCGTCTTGACTTTTTTCATCACCCTCTTGTTTTTGAATTCTTACAAGAGCGTCACTTGGCTGACCAAACTCTTGAATTGAAACTTCACCCAAATTGAAATCTTCTAAGTTCTTCCTTAATTCAGAAATATTTGCATTTCCATTTATTGATCTAAGTTCGAGTAAGACCCCTCCTCTAAAATCAATTCCAAAATTTAGTCCAATTATGAATGAAGCCAAAAGACTTATTATAACCATTGCCAAAGAACCCAATAAGAAAATTGATTTATATTTTAGAAAAATAATTTTTGTATTTTCTGGTATGAGGTGAATAGGTCTTAACATAATCAGATTATCAGCTTTTTGGGTTTGTAATTTCTTAGATAAAATACGACCAGCATTCTAGTAACCATTATAGCAGTGAACATCGAAGTAAGAATTCCGATTGATAATGTTACTGCAAATCCTTTTATGGGTCCAGACCCTAAACCGTATAAACAAGCGGATGCAATTAGTGTTGTCAGGCTTGCATCTACAATTGTTCCTATTGCTCTTTTATAACCACTCTCAACACTTGATAAAACAGACCTACCACCTCTAATTTCCTCTCTAATTCTTTCAAAAATCAAAACATTAGCATCGACCGCCATGCCCATTGTTAAAACAATTCCAGCAATTCCTGGAAGCGTTAGTGTTGCTTGAAGTACTGATAAAAGTGAAATGATCAAAGTAATATTTATGAATAGTGCAACATTCGCAAAAATTCCAAATACTCCGTAAGTAAATAACATAAAAATAATAACTAATATCATACCAATAATAGAAGCCAGCTTACCTGCTTCAACTGAATCTCTTCCTAGCCCTGGACCAACAGAACGCTCTTCCATTACAGTTAAAGGAGCAGGTAAGGCACCAGCCCTCAAAAGTAATGCGAGGTCTTTTGTTTCGGTTACAGAAAATTGACCAGTTATTTGTCCAGAAGAAAATATTTGCGCCTGAATAACAGGAGCACTTACCACTTTTCCATCTAAAATTATAGCAAAAGGTCTTCCTATATTATTAGCAGTAACTCTTCCAAACCTCTTCCCACCCTCTGGTGTTAGAGAAAAACTGACTGATGGCCTACCATTTTGATCAAAAGATGATCGAGCATCTGTTAACATTTCTCCCGAAACCATTACTCTTCTTTGGACTACAAAATGTTGATCACTATTAGAATAAGATTCTAATAATTTTCTTCCAGGAGGAACTCTTCCAGATAATTTAACCTCAAAAGGATCTGAATTAGTATCAACCAATTGGAATGTAAGCTTAGCCGTTTTGCCTAATAAAGATTTTATTCTTTCAGGATCATCAATACCAGGAAGTTGTATGAGTATTCTCTGCAAACCCTGACGTTGGATTAATGGCTCTTTTGTTCCTGTTTCATCAATCCTTCTTCTAACTATTTCTATGGCTTGCTCTATAGTTAAATCAATTATTTGTTTCCGAGCAGTTTCAGAATAATTTACTGTGATCTCAAGATTTTCTGATCCAATACTTAGTTCAGAACCAAAATTTTGCCTAATGACTGTTTTAGCTCTCTCTGCAATTGAATTGTCATTAAAATATAATTTCAAAATTCCATTATCAATCTCTTTTTGGGAATATGGCAAGTCATATTCATTTAATTTCCGAGAAACATCATCACTTATTGTCTCAAGTCTTTCATTAATTACAGATTTTATATCTGCCTCAAGTAAAAGATATGATCCACCTTGCAGATCTAAACCTAAATTTATTGTTTTACCTGGTAAAAAACTGTTGTTATTAACTTTTGGAAAGGAAGTAAAGTTTGGTATTGCGTATATAATACCTAAAAAACAAATCAATGAAATTAAACCAATATTCCAACTTTTAAAATTTAACATATTGTTTGAAGTTTACTTGTTTTTCTTTTCCTTAGAGCCAAACATGTCACTAACGAAACGTCTTTCTGTTTCTATTTTAACACCCTCTGAAATCTCAATACTTATTCTTTCTTCTCCTTCTTTAGCTTTGACAACAGCACCATAGAGGCCGCCAATTGTTAAAATTTTATCACCACGTTTAAGCGATGACTGCATATTTCTTCGCTCTTTTTCTTTCTTTTGGTTGGGTCTAATTAAAAAAAAGTAGAATATAATAAATATACCTACCATTAAGAATAAGAAACCAAAATCAGGGCTACCAGCACCGGTTTGAGCATAAGCTGGAGATATAAACATAGTATCCTCTTTAGATTAGTATAAGGGTTTTTTGAATAATATAACTTTTAAAATTATTTTCAAATTATATTTCTAGAAAAATATATTTGTAATATAAATAATGAATTATGAAAGAAATTATACTTAAAAATATCGAAAAGGCATTATTAAGAATTGCTTTAAGTCTTGAGAAGAAAAATACAAGTCAATTAAATTTCAAAATAGATGAAAAAAGTTCAGTTTTTATTTGGGATCCTGATGAAAATTATTTAAAAGCAGTAAATAAAGTGAATTATCTAGATTTAGAATTACTTAAAGGTATTGATCATCAAAAGGAAGTCCTATACCAGAACACATTAAATTTTAGTAAAGGTTACCAAGCTAATAATGCACTTTTATGGGGTGCAAAAGGAGCTGGAAAATCTTCCCTAATAAAATCAATTTTTTTTTCAATAATTAATAATAGTAAAAATGAATTATCATTAATTGAAATTAATAGAGAAGATTTAGAAAGCCTGCCTAAGTTACTTAATTTAATAAAAAATTTAAAAAGACAATTTATTTTGTATTGTGATGATTTATCTTTTGAAAAAGGTGAAACTAAATTCAAATCACTAAAATCAGTTTTGGAAGGAGGCATTGAGGGCAAAGCAAATAATGTTGTATTCTATGCAACATCAAACATTAGGCATCTCATCTCTAGTAATTCTACCGAGATGGAACAATTAAATAATGTCGCTCAAAAAGATCATTTGAATGAAACTATATCTCTATCCGATAGATTTGGTTTATGGATAGGTTTTCATAATATTGATCAAAACACTTATTTAGAAATAATAAATAGTTACTTAAAATATTTTGAAATTGAAGATGCCAATAATGAAATAAGAGAAAATTCATTAAAGTGGTCAATTCAAAGAGGTTCTAGATCAGGACGAGTTGCATGGCAATACATCGTTGATGTTGCAGGGAAACTAGAAAAAAAAATTTCATTCTAATCTAACTATCTAAGTAAGTAATTGGATCTAGAGCTTCATTATCCTGTCTGATTTCAAAGTAAAGTTGTGATTTTGTGACTTTACCACTTGAACCTACTTCGGCAATAGGTTGACCACTTGTAATTATTTCACCTTCATGAACATATATTTTTGATAAATGTGCGTAACTCGTAATTAAATTTTCAGAATGTTTTACAATTAAAAGTTTTCCAAAATCTTTTAAATCAGATCCTACAAATATAACCTCACCATCAGCAGATGATTTTACAATCGCACCATAGTCGGCTTCAATATATATCCCCTCATTCATAACGCCATCAGATTTAATTCCAAATTTTGTAATTATTTTACCATCTAATGGTGAATAAAACTTTACTTTTAGTATTCTCGAACTAGTTTTAAGAATATCTGGTTTTGGTTGCGGTAGAGTTACAATCTTTAAATTTTTATTTGAATTTAAAGTAACAGAGTTTGAACCAGAAATTCTCGGTATTTTTAAAACTTGTCCTGTAAAAATAACATTATTCAAACCTAGATTATTAATTTCAACTATTTTTTGAACTGAAACACCAAATCTTCTTGCTATTCCAAACAAAGTATCTCCAGATTTAACAACAGTTGTATCAAATTCATTTAAAAATTTTTGTGATTGTCTAATCTCAGTAAGGTCTTTTAATTCCTCATCAAATAATGAGGGGTCTAAAGAACAAGCTTGCAAATATAAAAATATTGAAAATATAAAATAATATTTAAAGATTTTATAACATTGGAACAAACTTAACATCCTCAATTTTCTTTTTTTCAAATTTATTCTTATCAGTTTGATAATAAGAACTTAGTACTTGACGGCTGTCTTCCAAAATTTCAGGACCTATTAAAATCCCCCCAATTTTTAGTTGAAGAAATAATTGTTTAGGAATTTGATTAATAGCACATGTTAAAATTATTCTATCAAATGGAGAAACTTCTGGCCAACCCAAAGACCCATTGCCAAATTTTGTAGTTATATTATTAAGTTTTAGTTCCCTAAATTTCTTATTTGAAAATTCATGTAAAGTTTTTATCCTCTCAATTGTGTAAACTCTTCTGCATAGAAGTGATAAAATTGAAGCTTGATAGCCACTTCCAGTTCCGATTTCTAGGACTATTTCTTTTCCAGATAAATTTAAAGCAGTAGTCATTAAAGCTACGATATACGGCTGACTAATGGTTTGCCCTTCTCCAATTGGAAGTGTGACATTTTCCCATGCGTGGTTTTTGAGAGCATTTTCGATGAATATGTCTCTTGGGACACTTTCTATAGCTGATAATACGCTGGCTGACCGAATTCCTTGTCCTCTAAGCTTCATGATAAGGTGGGCCCTTTGTTCCTCACCTTTATTAATCATAAAATATTCTCTCGCAATTGCTTTAAAACTTTATAATCTGTTACATTAAGAGCTAAAGGGGTAATCGATATATAACCCTTTTTAAGATAGTATAGATCACTCCCTTTTACTTGATGATCTCTAGTTATCATTGATCCTATTCTAAAATTTTCACTGTTTTTGTTATACTCAATATTATCACTTAATTTGTGTGAGTCTAATTCAACGGTCTTGAGCCCTTTTACATTAACTGCGTCTACAGGAGGGAAATTAATATTTATTACAGAATTTAATTTAGAGATTTTTGGAATAATTTTTTTCAAAACACTAGATCCATATGACTTTGATGCAGAAAAATTCATTCCAAATCTTTTATCATACATTTGGCTGAGTGCTATCCCCTGAACACCAAGAACTGTTGCTTCCCAAGCAGCACCCACAGTGCCTGAATAAGTAACATCGTCTGCTGCATTTCTACCAGCATTGACACCACTCAAAACAAGATCAGGAAAATTGCCCTTCATAAAATGGTTTAAACCTAGAATTACACAATCAGTAGGTGTGCCATCGACTTCAAATTCTCTATTGCTCCTTTTTTTTACTTTTATATCACTTCTAAGAGTTATTGACCTGCCAGCACCAGATTTATCATTCTTTGGCGCGAAAACCCAAATTTCTTCAGAAATTTCTTCAGCTATAGATTTTAAAATTTTAAACCCGGGAGCATCAATACCGTCATCATTGACAAGCAAGACCTTGCCTACTTTATTGAATTTTTCATCTATATTATTCATATTAATCTTTTGATATCTTATCAGCACCCATATACTCGTGGAGTACTTTTGGAAGCTGAATATCTCCGTTAGATAATTGTCCATTCTCTAAAATAGAAATGATTGTTCTCCCTACGGCCAAACCAGAACCATTCAATGTATGAACAAATTTGTTATTATTGCTTTCATCTTTATATCTCGCTTTCATTCTTCTTCCTTGAAAAGAACCACAATTGGAGCAAGAGGAAATCTCTCTGTAACAACCTTGGCCATCATTTTGACCTGGCAACCATACTTCCAAGTCATATGTTCTTTTTGCCGAAAAACCTATATCTTTAGAAGCCAATAAAACAACTCGATAAGGCAATTCAAGACTTTGAAGAATATTCTCTGCGGCCCCAGTCATCCTGTCTAATTCATCTACTGAGCTATCTTCATCACAAATAGAAACCATTTCAACTTTAGAGAATTGATGATTTCTTATCATTCCTCTTGTGTCCCTACCAGCAGCTCCTGCTTCAGCTCTAAAACACTGAGTATAAGCTGTAAAACGCATCGGAAGATTTTTTTTAGGTGTTATCATATCTGACACCAAATTAGTAAGAGGAACTTCAGCTGTTGGAATTAGCCATCTGTTATCGATTGTTTTAAATAAATCTTCAGAAAACTTTGGTAATTGCCCAGTTCCAGTCATTGTTTTCTCATTTACTAAAACTGGTGGCATAACCTCAGTATATCCATATAAATTGGTTAACCTATCAATCATAAAACTCTTAAGAGCTCTTTCTAATTTAGCAATTTTTCCAAAAAGAATAACAAACCTACTACCTGACAACTTAGCAGCACTTGGGAAATCGATTTCTGAAAAATTCTCACCTAGAGCAACATGGTCTTTTGGTGTAAAATCATATTTTTTAATAGTGCCCCATGTTTTAATTAATTTATTTTGCTCTTCAGTACCAATAGGTAAATCATTATCTATTAAATTTGGTAATTCAAGTAAATAACTATTCAATTTTTCAGAGAGTTGAGTTTCATTTTTTTCAAATTCAGAAATCTCTTTTTTGATTAAGGAAACCTGATCAAACAAAGAAGAAGCATCCTGACCTTTAGATTTAATTTCAGGTATTTTTTTTGAAATTTCATTCCTAGATTTCTGTTTTTCTTGAATAAGAGTTTGGAGTTTCCTTCTTTCATTGTCTATAAGAAGTATTTCCTTTGAAGACGCATCAACCCCTCTTTTATTTAAATTAGCATCAAATAATTCTGGGTTTTCTCTTATGTACTTAATATCATGCATCTAGTTGTTCCTATAAATTTTAAATATAAATATCTAGTTATTATTTTTATACATTATTTTAGATGCAATAATTGAGAT
>MDTB01045871.1_pt1 | contig 15721 bp, 14 predicted proteins | sample 811161 | NCBI WGS metagenome assembly MDTB01 (sample SAMN05326650, study PRJNA326480) | marine metagenome | isolation source: seawater | place: Mediterranean Sea | collected 2009 | reverse complement strand
GGTGACCGGCGCATCAACTGCGGATGTTGCGATTATCTTAGTTGATGCTAGCCAGGGAATATTGACCCAGACCAGACGTCACTCCTTTATTGCATCACTGCTTGGGATACAGCACGTGGTTCTGGCAGTAAATAAGATGGACTTGGTCGATTATTCAAAGCAGGTATTTGACGAAATCTGTGCTGCCTATAAGCCGCCGCAATCACAGCTGCGGTTTAAATCCGTTACCACTATTCCTGTCTCGGCGCTAAAGGGAGATAACGTAATCGAACGATCGCGCAATATCACCTGGTATCAAGGACCGACTCTATTGGGCTTCCTCGAGACCGTTGAGGTACGGCAAAGTTTGCACGATCACCCCTTTCGTTTTCCTGTTCAATGGGTCAACAGACCAACATCGGACTTTCGAGGATTCTCTGGCACCGTGATTGCCGGCGAGATTGAGCGAGGCGATGAAGTTATTGCACTTCCGTCAGGTCAGACAGCAAAAATAGCCGAAATTGTGCTGTTTGAAGACAAACTCGATAAAGCGCTTACCGACCAAGCTGTAACCTTAACCCTCGACCGAGAGATTGACCTGTCAAGAGGTGATTTGATCTCGTCCTCAGCGCAGCCTTGCCGAGTTTCCGATCAATTTGAAGCCGAGCTGGTTTGGATGGATACTAACGAGGGCTTTGTGGGAAGGAGTTACCACTTTCAACTGGCTTCAAACGCCGCTAATGCCACTATTTCCGAAATAAAACATAAGTACGATGTTAATTCGTTAGATCATTTCTCAGGAAAGAGCCTAGAGCTTAACGAAATTGCCAGGGTACAGATTCACCTCGACAAAAAAATTCCATTCGAGCCTTACGACGAGTGCCCGGGCCTGGGGGCTTTCGTGCTTGTAGATCGCTATTCCAACGCCACCGTAGCTGCGGGAATGATTTGCTATCAGCTCAGACGTGCCTCTAATATTCACAAAGAGAACCTGTCGATAGATAGGGACTCTCGAGAAAAATTGGCAGGCCACAAAGGTAAGGTCATTTGGCTCACTGGTTTATCTGGGTCGGGCAAGTCGACGATTGCGAATGCAGCAGAAACAATATTGCACGGCCAGGGATTCCGCACCTACATTCTCGATGGGGACAATGTCAGGCATGGCCTAACCAAGGATCTTGGTTTTACCGCAGCCGACCGAGTCGAAAATATTAGACGCACAGCGGAAGTAGCTAAACTATTCTTGGATGCTGGTTTGATTGTTTTGATCTCCTTTATTTCTCCATTCAGGGCTGAAAGGGATATGGCCAGAGGTCTTTTCGACCGAGGCGACTTTATGGAGGTATTCATAGATGTTTCTTTAGATGTTGCCGAATCCAGAGATCCAAAAGGACTGTATAAAAAGGCTAGACGCGGCGAATTGCCCAACTTTACGGGAATAGATAGCGCTTATGAGGCACCAGAGAATCCCGAACTGATTCTGAAAACAGGCGAGCTTAGTATTTCTGAAGCGGCTGAAAATCTCGTTGATGCTGTTAAAAAAAGCGCTAGTCGCCTGTGAGTGTCCTAAACTCGGTCAGACATCCGAATTCAAAAACTCGCAGCCTCGCAAAAGCACTTACCTGAAGAATAGCAGCAACGCTCACCACAGCTTGCATTGCTTTTGTTATCACTGGCGAAGTCGACACAGCAATGCTTATTGGTGGCATTGAGTTTTTCTTAAAATTCGCGATTTATTATTTTCATGAACGAGCATGGCAAGTAGTCCGATAGCATAATTTTGACGGACGTAAAACATTAACTAGGCATCACTGTTCTGACCTAGTCAGTTTCACCTGCCCACTAACGTTCCCGTTCCTGTCTCCTCTATCAATGGAGAGCCTTTCTACCTTAAGCCTCTGCTTATCTTCAAGCAGTGACAGCCAGTTAAGCACTTGATCAAAACGTTGCTCCTGCAAGGTGACGTTCACGCCACCATCAGAATCCGGCTGCAGTCGATCAAGTTTTAGCTGGGTCTTATTTGCAGCAGTTGTGATGCTTGGTAACAGTGGCGGCGCGGTATTGCCGCCGACTGGCAGGCTTGTCGTTCGCCTCAAGGCGCTTTGGTTCAGTGCGATCCACTCAGAAAGTGAGAGTTCCATAGCGTAGCGTGCTTGCTGTTCAACGTTGAAATCGCTGACTGGTTTCCATATAACCGAGTAAAATAAGGCCGCTACTATGAGTCCACTGACGATCTTGATTATCAATCGATCAGTTGCTGACTTAGCTAAATACCACTGGCCTATACTGCCGGTTTGCAACTGGTCTTTCGCGCTCTTAACAATACTCATTTTGCGTAATTCGCTCTTAGTCGCGCGCTAATGCCGCCGTCTATTGATCCAGCACTTACAACTTCTATTTCTATCCCACGCTTTTTTAGTTGCGCCTGAATCTGATCTACTTGCTCATAGCCCTTAAGCTCCATTTCAACCGTCATTTCTTCTTTGTCTTGGAGGTATGACAAAGATTCAACTTTACCTGTAGTTCCAAATGCTGACGCGCTGTCGCCTAAAAGCTGCACAAATCCAATAGAGCCTGCAGCCAGTGGCTGACCTTGAACTCTTAATTTACCTTCGAGCCGCCTTCTAAGTTGTGCTGTGGTGATTGGCACGGAATCTTGTGGGAATAACTCCACATACTGGTCTCGATTGTCTGTGGCCAACCTGTCTGCTTGCGAGGCCGACCACATTCCTTGCGCTCCTAGTCCTGCGACGTAAATCAGGCACCAAATTGCTGCGAGCTTTGCCAGCGTGGTCAGATCTTTTCTAGTGCCGGTTTTTCTGTTTTCTACTGCATAGGGTCCCTGCAATAAATTGATTGGTTTGTATATCGCGTATTGTTGAAATAGAAACGCTGGAACATTTGCGTGATGCTCTACCGCTATTGCTGCATCTAACTGACTGCTTTCTATTTTGGATAACGTCTCACCCACGGTTACTAACCGATTTATCGCAAGATTCTCTAAAACGCCCACAACTTCTTCACGTTCTACGGTAGCACTGCTCTGCTCATGTATTGCCGTTGCTTGCTCAGCGGCTAAGAAAACCGTGCAAGCATCTGTAATTGTTCCCAGCTGAGCCTCACTAATTATCGCGTCAGCGACAATCTGACAATTCGTTAACCAAGCTCGCCATGCCTTAATTTGGTCGTGCGCTATAAGAGCACTGTGAATCGGTTGCCCTGGCTTTATTGAATCTGCCGCGATGTGCATGTCTTCAATATCGGACGCAAGATACTCCTCTAAAGCGTAGGGTAAGGCCTGACGTATTTGCCCGCTATTGCGCCCCGGTACCTGACAGGACAGTAAGAGCACCTGCTCGGTGGGTATCACTAAAACGGTAGTCGCGCGCTCTAGGACCTCGACCTCAAGTGACTGCAATTGTGCACGCAGAGTCAACCCCGTGGCCTCGCCCGCAGCAATTACGGTCTCGCCACGACCGACAACCCACTGCAACTCATAGTCGGTGGTGGATCGACCAACCGTGTCTTTCTGCACTAAACCCGGCTCGTCAAAAGCGTTACCGGAAATTCTGATCAGCAGCGTTGTCATTACTCGGCTTCCGTTGAGGCGTCGATTTGTAAGGATGAGCGAAACAGTTTAGCAAAGTCTCTTTGCAACACAGTGACTCTACCGTCAGCCTCGCTGCGAACTAAGTGAGAGTACATGCTTACAGCCCCCTCTCCCACAACCGCTTGTACATGCAGAGCAAAGTGCTCACTGGTCACTGAAAGATCATCTGCTACTGCTGAAAACTCCGGATGATCTTTTACAAAATCACTAACACTGTTATAGGCCCGCTCATTCATAGTAATCGCTTCAGCGTTACCAACACCAATACCGTCATCCATTGTGGCAAGCGTTAGCGTATTCGCGGTATTAACGTTTATCTTGTTATCTGCATAAGGCAGTAAACAAACAAAAGGTAGTAGTTTTTTGACTTGGTCTGGATCGGCAATATCCAACAGATAAAGCTCTGAGACATGCGCCATTCCTCGGTTAGCGGCTCGATAAGCAGGCATCTTACCCAGGTAGTTATTATCCTCGGCGCCAAATCCTTGAACCTTGCTGTCTGCGTCGATCCAATCTCGAACGTTGTCAGCCAAACTTTCATCTATCTGCAATTCTCTGAGCATCCTTTTCAGGCGCTTGAGTGCTCGCTTCAATATCACCTCGTCGTTGGACGCAAAGGCATTTAGATTAAAACAGCCGTTCAAGTCCTGAAGCTGAGTTTCCATATAACCAATATCGTCTAGTTCGAAGGGCGCCAGTTGTTTCGCCCATGGCTCAGCTAAGTGATCGATTTTCGGATCCGTATTGGCATAGTCTTGAAATAACACTTGCCGCGCCAACGTCTCCGCTCCATAAGCGTACTGCAGTGCTTGATTCTGCTCGAACGTGGCACGGTGGTGGTGTACAACGAGATTGTGGTCTTCAAGCAACCGCGTAGTGATAGCAACCAACACGGCAACCACAAGCAGTACACTAATCAGTGCTATGCCCCGCTGCTCGCTGAACACTCTTTGTGAATGCGCCTTAGACATTCGGCACGCGCCATATGCGCTCAATCATGCCGTAGGGCGATATTTCTGCGCGGAACAATATTGCTGCCAGATACGGTGTTTCGGTAGTCCCTGACAACGGTGCCGAATCCGCATCCAGCGGCCAAAACCGATGTTCGTTACCGAACTGATCTACTGCTAAAAACTCTATTGTTTCGATACCATCAAGCAGCGTTTGATAGGCAGGCTCCGCATCGTAACTGCGATCTAGCGTAAGCCAATAACCGCGTATGAGTTTTTCATCTTGCCAAAGATATCCTACCCGTTGCGCTTCTGATCTGGGTTGCCGAAGGGGATTACGCCAACCTACCCGCGAAAACTCAATAACACCCCGATCGCTAATGACCAGAGCCGGCAGTTCGTTGCCCTGTGAATCTCGAATTTTGCGCGCGGTCATTTGTAGGACATCTCTTTGCAGCACTCGCATCGCACGATGTACTTGTGCCAGCCGTTGTCCACGATCTTGCAAGTTATTTTGGTTGTCGATGCTCTGCGACAACAGGCGAGCGCTGAGTAAGCCAACCACTGAAAAAACTAACAGGGCAACTAAGATTTCAACCAGCGTAAAACCGAGTGAATGTCTTCGCACGACCACCTCTTCAGTGGCGACCGATGAAAGCCGTCATATGCTCAAACGGTCCGACTTTTGCTCCGTCCTGCAGCTCGTAGACATCGATCTCGACTCGATGCAGCCACGGTGTATCAGTATTTGATATCTTTTGCTCGAGCAACCATTGGCGGTTCGCCATGTAGATGCGATTGGTTTTTCTACTCTCGGCTATTGGCTTACCGATTTGCTGCTGTTGTTCCAGACGAATCCGCGTCAATTCATTCGCGGCGACCCAATTTGCAATGGTGCGACGTTCAAGCGCATACATCTGGTTCGCCACGCCACCGGTTGCTGTCGCTACAGTAGTGCCTACAACGCCCACAATTACGACGGCAAGAAGCATTTCTATCAAAGTGAAGCCGCGCATGTGCTAGGACTCCGTTAGTTTGGCGCGTACGCGGGTGAAACCATCACTTTCGAGCAGCCACATCCTTGAAATGTTAGTTGTGGGCTGAATAGTTAGCGCAAACGGAGTGACCTCGCCACTAGAGAAAAAGATAATGTCAGGTAGGGACTCCTCTTCGCTGCCAATCTGACCCGCATACTCCTCCACTTGGGCTTTCATTTGTACCTTGCTCGCATACGCCTCAGCATTGAAAGGACGTTGCGAATAAGGCTCCCAGGTCTGCGTCACTGGATTAAATTCTGCGAATTCATAGCGGCTATCGTTGACATACAGCCCCCATTCTTTGTTCCGTTGCAACGCACGGTCACGTGCTAACTCGATGCGTTGTGCCATTCTATGGGCAAATCCTTCTAGAGCCTGATTCTGGCCACTACCAATAAACGAAGTGCTGACTAATCCGGCTAGCACAGCAACAATGGCAACAACCACAAGCAATTCAATTAGGGTGAAGCCTTGGCTGCGTTGCGCATCTTGCCGCGATTTCATCGCTCAATAAACTCAGAGGCTGCGTTAAAGATCTCGCAAACGTATGTCAGCAGCAGTGCCCTCTCCTCCCTCGGCGCCATCAGCGCCGAGACTATACAAACTGATCTGGTTATCAAATCTTTCATAAATATAAGGAGATCCCCAAGGATCCGTCGGCAACTTCTTGATGTAGCCATCAGGGTTCCAGTTTTTCGGTTCTGGGAACCCGGCTGGTCTCGTGACCAGAGCGTCAAGACCCTGCTCTGAGGACGGATAGTTAAAATTATCCAAACGGTAAACATCAAGCGCCGCTGAAAGCGTCCGCAGATCCGTCTGCGCGGCCTGAACCCGAGCAGTGTCTGGCCTTGACAGCAACTGCGGTACAACCACTGCTCCGAGGATCCCTAAAATGACAATAACAACAAGTATTTCTATAAGCGTGAAACCAGCGTTGCGACTCGTGTGTGTGGATTTACTAGACATTTATTGAGCTCTCCGCCGACTTAAACCATTTGGTTCATACTTAACATAGGCAGCATAACCGCCATCACTATAAATAGAACGATACCACCCATTATTAACAACATGGCAGGCTCAATGAGCTTGAGTACCGCACCTAAAATCCGCTCCACTTCCTTTTGCTGAAACAGTGCTACTCGACTTAGCATTTCGTCCAGTTCCCCACTTTGCTCACCTGCGGCAATCATATGCAACATCATAGGTGGGAATTGGCCGACGTCCTCGAGGCTGGTTTTCAAGGCAACCCCTTCACTCACCGTTTGCGTCGCTTGAACCAGCCCTTTTTGCAACCAGGTGTTACTGACCACATCACCAGCAATTGCCATTGCCTCGACCAGAGGCACGCCCGAGCGAGTCAGTATAGACAACGTGTTGGTGAAACTGGCAGCGTTCGAGTTGCGAGTCACGCGCGCAATAAGTGGTAACCTAAACTTAAACTTGTCCCAGCGTAATCTCGGTTGAGGACGACTGAGCAGCCAGCGTATAAACATGACCAGGGCCGCGGTAGCACTCAACAACAGCCACCAAAACTGCGCCAGAAAGTCCGACAAATCAATTAACACCAAGGTGAACCAGGGCAACTGCTGCCCGGAATCGATAATTACATTAACCATATCCGGGACTACATAAACCATCAGCGCACCAACGATAAAGAACGCTAACACCAACACCGCTATCGGATAAAACAGTGCGCCTTTCACGCTACTGGTCGCCTCATATTGACGCTCTATGTAGTCCGCGAGATTTTCCAACACCTTGCTCAAGTAACCAGATTGCTCTCCGGCCGCAACGGTAGAACAGAACAACGTATTGAAACTCTTCGGATGCTCTCGCAAGCTCGCTGCCAACGTGTAGCCTTCTAGAACTTTGCTGCGCACAGCCATGATCAATGTGGCCACGCGTTGTTTTTCAGTTTGCTCGGCAACTGCCTTTAGAGCCTCTTCTATGGGCATGCTGGAACCCACTAAGGTTGCCAGTTGCCGGATAAATAACACCCGATCAAATGAGGACAAACCAGTGCTGAAAGTCAGGCCTCGAGCAGCAGAAGTCTGGGTGCCGCTAGAACTCTCAACTTGTGTCGGGATCAGGTCCTGATCTCGCAGTAGTTGTCGCGCATGACGCGCGCTATCCGCCTCTAACACACCGTGTTGTTGTCGGCCTTGAGGATTTAGTGCTGTGTATTCAAAGGCTGCCATTTGCAAACTCGATAATGCGGTTACAGCGCGATTGCTCAGTCGCCCAAGCTCACTCGCATAACTTCGTTAACGGTAGTCACGCCTGCAAGTATTTTACTCTTGCCGTCGGCGCGAATGCTTGGCGAGTGTTGGCGTATATAGCGTGAAAGCTCTTGCTCGCTGGCACGATCATGTATCAGTTGCCTAACGGTATCGTCTACTTCGAGCATTTCGTAAATTCCAGTCCTTCCGCGGTAACCAGTATGCGAACACGACTCGCAACCGGACGCTGAGAACACCACTGCTTTTCGCTCTTGCAAGAACTCCAACTCTGGGGTCGTCGCCGGTCGCGACTCCCGACAATTCGGACATAGTGTGCGAACCAAACGCTGCGCCAGTACCCCAACAAGACTAGAACTCAAGAGGAACGGTTCCACCCCCATATCCATCAATCGAGTGACCGCGCCAACTGCCGTATTCGTGTGCAAGGTAGACATAACTAGATGGCCAGTAAGGCTGGCCTGCACTGCTATCTCGGCAGTCTCTAAATCGCGGATTTCTCCAACCATTACCACATCAGGATCCTGTCGCAGAATCGCCCGCAATCCTCTGGCAAATGTCATATCCGCCTTGTTATTCACCTGGGTTTGGCCAATACCCGGCAAACTGTACTCAATCGGATCCTCAACCGTCAGAATGTTTATGACATCGCTTTTTAGCTCTGCTAAAGAACCATATAACGTTGTCGTTTTACCCGAACCTGTCGGGCCAGTGACCAGAAAGATGCCATGCGGCTTGTGAACGATACCCTGCAGTTGTTGCAAGGTATGAGGTTGCAGGCCGAGGCGCTCGAGTTGCAAACGCCCAGCTTGCTTGTCCAACAGCCGCATGACCACGCGCTCGCCGGCGCTAGAGGGCATAGTACTAACACGTACGTCCACCTCTCTGCCGCCGATACGCAGAGAGATACGGCCATCTTGCGGCACTCGTTTTTCCGCAATGTCCAGTTTGGCCATGACCTTAATGCGCGAAACCAGTAGCGGCGCCAACTGTCGCTTCGGTCGCACAACTTCGCGTAGTACGCCATCAACTCGAAACCGTACCAATAGGTCTTGCTCAAACGTTTCCACGTGCACGTCTGACGCCCCCTCGCGTATGGCTTCGGACAATAGCGCGTTGATGAGTCGTACAATTGGCGCATCATCCTGTTGATCAAGCAGATCTTCGGTAGTTGGTAGCGCCTCTGCCAAGCTCGCAAGATCCATTTCGTCGCCCATATCCTCGACCATTTGCCGAGCTTGACTGGCATCCCGCGAGTACACGTTCGACAGCGACTCATCAAACTCGGCTTGCTGGGCAATCCGCACCTTTACTGGTTGATGAGCGACTCGCCTTACTTCAGCAATTACACTCAGCGGTAAGGGCTCTTTTGCCAACGCCTCGAGACTGCCTGATGCTGTTTTATTGCCGGTCAGCACTACACCAAAACGGCGTGCAAAGGCGAATGGCAGTGTCACAACAGGCTGCTGCGACAATGCCCGCGGATCAGTATTTGCCGATGACAACTCAGCAAACCCCAGCGCATCGTTATGGGATTGATCTACAGAACTGGATTCGCTCATGGTCTTTTTCTCTTATACGACCTAAACAACGTTTTGCTGGGCAAAAAAAGAGTCCTCGTAACGAGACCACTTACCTTAACGGCCAACAGAGTCATCATTCGCCTCGCTAATGGCATAAACCTGAAAGCCCATATCATAGTATCATCGACGCAGTTGTAGTGGAGCCTGCGTATTGGACTTTGTTGGTAACCATATTATCTCTGTTGATCAATTTAACCGAGAGGCCGCAGATCGTGTTTTTGCCGTCGCAGATCGCATGCGACCGTACGCAAATCGCCAACGCATCACGCGTGTTTTGCAGGGCGCCATATTGTCTAACATGTTTTTCGAACCCAGCACCCGAACCCGAGTGTCTTTTGGCTCAGCCTTCAATTTACTTGGGGGCGAGGTCCGCGAAACCAGCGAGGTGAAGGCCTCGTCTCTTGCCAAGGGTGAGTCGCTGTACGATACCGCCAGGGTGCTGTCCGGTTACAGTGACATTATCGTTATGCGCCACCCTGAATCTGGCAGTGTTGCTGAATTCGCGGAGGCGAGTCGGGTGCCGGTGATCAACGGCGGTGACGGACCTAATGAGCACCCGTCTCAAGCGCTGCTAGATCTGTATACGATGCGCACAGAGATGGCCGCTCAAGCCCGTGATCTGGATGGTATGTCGATCGCATTGATTGGCGATCTCAGGTACGGGCGCGCGGTACATTCTCTGTGCAAGCTGTTGTGTCTGTATAGCCGCATCACGCTGCATTTGATCGCGCCGCCGGAACTGAGTATCCCTGAAGATATTACTCAGGTTCTTGTCTCTGCGGGTCATCAGGTGAAGACTTTTGCTGACCTTGCAGACGGAATCCGCGATGTTGATATCATCTACGTTACGCGCACCCAAGAAGAGCGTTTCCCCAATCAGCAAGACGCTGATCGGTACCGCGGGCTGTTTCGCCTCAACCAAACAATCTATACCCAGAACTGTGCGCCCAATACCGTAATCATGCATCCGCTACCGAGAGATTCCCGAGAGCAGGCCCAGGAACTAGACGACGACCTTAATCAGAATCCAAATTTGGCAATCTTTCGCCAAACGGATAACGGGGTATTGGTGCGCATGGCACTGTTTGCATTGGTATTAGATGTAGTCGACGAGGTGGACAATCACGCGCAACCGGTGACTTGGTATACCTCAAAGCGCCTGCCCACCTGACTGCTCCAGGGACTTAATATCGCTGGCGCAGTCGTGGGTTTCAGGTAGGCCTGTTAAATGAGCGCCTCGAGTTCAGGCAGAGCCGTAAACAAGTCAGCGACCAGCCCATAATCAGCAACCTGAAATATAGGTGCGTCTTCGTCTTTATTGATCGCAACAATCACCTTACTGTCCTTCATACCGGCCAAGTGCTGAATCGCACCCGAGATGCCTACCGCAATGTAAAGCTCAGGTGCAACGATTTTGCCGGTTTGTCCAACTTGCATATCGTTAGGCACGAAACCCGCGTCAACGGCAGCACGGGACGCACCGATGGCTGCGCCTAATTTATCAGCAATGCCTTCCAACAATGTAAAGTTGTCGCCGCTTTGCATACCCCGGCCACCGGAAATAATGACCCCCGCAGCAGTTAATTCTGGCCGTTCGGATTGCGCGATCTCCTCAGATACGAACGTGGACACACCCGCATCGACGACTTCCGACACCGCTTCAACGGTTGCGCTACCGCCTTCAGCCGCGACTGGATCGTAAGCGGTGCCGCGCACCGAAACTACTTTCACCGCGTCATTCGCTTTTACCGTCGCAATTGCATTGCCGGCGTAAATCGGACGCTTGAACGTGTCCGGGCCTTCTACGCTAATAATGTCAGACACCTGTGCAACGCCAAGACTCGCTGCAACCCGCGGCAGGTAGCTTTTACCACTGGTCGTGTGCGGTGCAAGAATATGCGTGTATCCACCCGCGATGGCGGTAATGAGCCCCGCTATATTTTCTGCAAGTTGGTTTTCGTACGCAGGATTGTCCGCAACTAAGACTTTGCTGACGCCTGGGATTGCCGCTACTTGGCTCGCTACGCCGTCTACGCCGCTGCCAGCGACGAGCACATCGATATCACCACCGATCGCCTGAGCTGCCGCAAGGGCTACTCGCGTTTGGCTTTTGTTTTCTGTGTTGTCGTGTTCTGCAACTACTAAAATGCTCATGCGATCACCTTTGCTTCGTTCTTTAATTTGTCGACCAATTGCTCGACGTTTTCGACTTTGATACCGGCCTGACGTTCTGCGGGCGCTTCAACGCTCAGTATCTCTATAGTCGGTGTCAAGTCCACGCCTAACTCTTCTGGAGTAAGAATATCTAATGGCTTCTTTTTCGCCTTCATGATGTTGGGTAGCGATGCGTACCGCGGCTCGTTGAGGCGCAAATCTGTGGTTACCATGGCCGGCAAAGTGATTTCCAACGTTTGCAAGCCGCCATCGACCTCACGAATGACCTGGGCTTTATCGCCATCAATCTTGACCTCAGAGGCAAAGGTAGCCTGAGACATTCCGGTGAGAGCGGCAAACATTTGTCCAGTTTGGCAATTGTCGCCATCAATGCTTTGCTTACCAAAGATCACAACACCAGCTTGTTCACGTTCCTGTACCGCTTGCAGCGCTTGAGCAATGCCTAACGGTTGTGCGTCGTGTTCAGTTTCAACGAGTATCGCGCGATCAGCACCCAGTGCGAGGCAGGTGCGCAACTGCTCTTGGCACGCACCGCTGCCGACTGCAACGGCGATAACCTCTTCGGCCGTTCCCGCTTCTTTCATTCGAACCGCTTCTTCAATACCGATTTCGCAAAAGGGGTTTACCGACATTTTGACGTTGTTAAGGTCAACGCCAGAGTTATCAGGCTTAACACGTACTTTGACGTTGTAATCTACAACTCGTTTAACAGGTACGATCACTTTCATTGATTAAAAGTCCTCACTTGTCCCCACGGCTCTTTCCAATAGGCGAGTGATTGTGGGGTTTGATTGTTGCCTTCGCTGTGAAGCATTCACTAAACTTGGCGCTGTTGATCGATCAATTAGAATCGCCGATTCGCATGTGCGTGCTTGCACGCCGCCCTGTACTGACCGAACTAGAGTACAGTTGGCTAACCACACCGGTGTGGCCATGAATCCGGGCGGCGTATTGTCACCACGGCACTGTTCCAGGTCAAGGTGACAAAAAATCGGTATACTTGGAGCCATTGCTCCGGTCGGCGCGCCCGCGCAGAACCAATTAATTAGCAACCTAACATCAACCTCAAAGATCAAGGAAATTTGAGCTATGTCTGAAGCAATACAACGTGAGTCTATGGAATTCGATGTTGTTATCGTTGGTGGTGGCCCTGCTGGACTGGCTGCCGCGTGTCGCATCATGCAGTTAAGCGCAACCAACGGCCAGGAAGTATCCGTCTGCCTAGTCGAAAAGGCGGCGGAAATTGGTGGTCATATTCTCAGCGGCGCTATTTTTGAACCCACAGCGCTCAACGAACTGTTCCCTGATTGGCGAGAGCGCGGCGCACCGTTGGACAATCCCGTCACAGAGGACCTCATCTATTACATGGTGAACGACACCAATCGCATCAAGGTACCCAGTTACTTTGTTCCCGCAGATGCCCACAACGACGGCAATCACGCCATTAGCCTGGGTAATCTATGCCGCTGGTTGGGGGAGCAGGCAGAAGCTATGGGTGTAAATATATTCCCAGGCTTTGCCGCCGCAGAGATTTTGTTTGATGACAACGGCGCTGTTAAGGGTATTGCCACCGGCGATATGGGCATCAGCGCTGAAGGTGAACAAAAAGGCACCTTTACTCCCGGCTATGAGTTGCTCGGCAAGTACACAATTTTTGCGGAGGGGTGTCGCGGTCATTTGGGCAAGCAACTTATCAAGCAATTTAATCTCGATGCAGACTCTGGAACACCGCATTACGCCATTGGGTTGAAAGAACTTTGGACTGTTGACCCTGCTAAGCATAAGCCGGGCAAGGTCATGCATAGCATCGGTTGGCCACTCAATCATCTGCCTGGCGGCGCAACAGGTGGTTCCTTTTTGTATCACTTACCGAACAATCAAGTGTCATTAGGGTTAGTCGTCGATTTGAGCTACAAAAACCCACACCTATCACCCTATGACGAAATGCAGCGCTGGAAGCATCACCCGCTGATTGCGGATGTCTTAGAGGGCGGTGAACGTGTGTCTTATGGCGCCAGAGCTCTCACCAAGGGTGGATTACAAGCCCTACCAACGCTCACGGTTCCCGGCGCTTTGTTGGCGGGCGACGATGCGGGATTTTTGAACGTGCTCAAAATCAAAGGCAGTCACACAGCCATGAAGTCCGGCATGCTGGCGGCAGAAGCCGCATTTGAGGAGATTGCTGCAGGTAACAGTCAAACCGAAGCTGCAAGTTATCAAAGCCGTTTCGAAAACTCGTGGTTGTTCGACGAGTTGCATCGATCAAGAAATGTTGGTCCCGGTTTGCATAAGCTCGGCATTTTGGGCGGCTCAGCCCACGCGTTTGTCGATCAGTTCTTTGCCGGCAATCAACCTTGGACGCTCACCGATCCTACTCCAGACCACGCGACCTTGCGGCCTGCTGCCCAGAGCACGGTTATTGAGTACCCCAAGCCCGACGGCGTGCTGTCCTTTGATAAGCTGTCGTCAGTATTTTTGTCTGGGACCAACCACGAAGAGGATCAACCCTGTCATCTGACGTTGGCTGATGCTGAGGTGCCGATTCGGGACAACCTGCCAAAGTATGCTGAACCGGCTCAGCGCTATTGTCCTGCTGGGGTTTATGAGGTCATCGAGGAAGCCAACGGCCCACGGTTTCAAATAAACGCGCAGAACTGTGTGCATTGCAAAACCTGCGACATCAAAGACCCGGCACAAAATATCACATGGGTAGTGCCCGAGGGAGCTGGTGGGCCGACCTACCCGAATATGTAGTCAACATACTAGGTTAATGACCCTAGATTGAAACAGGCGCCCTGACTGTAAACGCATAGGGCGCCTTGCTGCTCCACACCTACGTCGACTAAGCGATAAAAAACGCTGCGCTGAATGCGTGCGATGAGACCATCGCGGACGCTCAAATACGGGACGTTACCGCGCATGAATACCTCGTGCTGCGGCCCCGCCAATAAGTAGTCTCCTACATTCGTGGTAAACAGCAATTCGGCGTCGACGCCTGCACCTCGAGCATCCATATCTATTGCCAAAAACGGCACATCATCAACCTGGATGGCCATCTGCTCTACCGGTGTTACCAAAAAGTACTCGCCGTCTTGCTTGCGCAGAATTGTCGCGAATAGATCGATGAGAGGTTGACGTTTTATCAGCTCGCCTTCGTGGTACCAACGCCCCTCGCGATCTATACGTATATCGACCACGCCGCGCTTTGTTGGTTGCCAATCAGCGAGCGGCGGTAAGCGTTTGCGCTGCTGTAATGACAACAGGGTTTCAAATAAGCGATCAATGTCAGTCATGGCGTTACGACCTTCACAGCAACCCGGACTATTAAAAATAACGGGGCATCAACTGCGGGTTTTAGCCTCCGATGAATTTCATCACGGTGGTTTCACCCTTAAAGCTAAGGTCTTGTTTGTCCAGCAAGGCTTGGCCAAGTAGCGCTTGCAAGCTTACGGTCGCTGATTCATCTGACTGACTGAGAATTGGCCGAACATCGTGGCTCTTGCTGTTCGACAGGCAACCGTACAGGTGCCCATTTGATGACAGCCGCAAGCGTGTACAGGTGCGGCAAAACGGCTCGCTTTCGTTGGCGATAACGCCGAAGTGTCCGCCCCGAGCCAGCGCAAATCGTACCGCAGTAGAGTCGAATGGAGCATCAGTGCGACTGAACTTATGCTGTTCTCCGATGAGTTCAAGGATCTCCTCCATCGAAAAGAACTGCTGTTGGTAACTAGAGCCAGACCGTAAGTGACCCATGTTCATGAGCTCGATAAAGCGTAGCTCGATACCACGCTCGCGACAGTACTCTAACATCGGGAGTATTTGTGACTCATTAACCCGGCGCATCGGCACCATATTCACTTTTACCTGCAGGCCACCCTCAAGCATACGTTCAATACCATCCAGTACCGTTGGTAAATCACCAGATCGAGCGATGTCTCGAAACTTGTCTGGGTCTAATGTGTCAAGACTCACGTTAATACGGCGCATGCCACTAGTAATTATTTCGTCACTCCAACGTGGCAATAGCTGGCCATTAGTCGTGAGAGAGACGTCTTGTAGATCTAGTTCCATGACGCCATGTAGGATTTCGCCGAATTTTGGTGACAACAGCGGCTCGCCGCCGGTGATACGCACTTTGTCGATTCCGGTC
>MDTB01202956.1_pt1 | contig 15722 bp, 10 predicted proteins | sample 811161 | NCBI WGS metagenome assembly MDTB01 (sample SAMN05326650, study PRJNA326480) | marine metagenome | isolation source: seawater | place: Mediterranean Sea | collected 2009 | reverse complement strand
TGGGTATTGGTATGTTAACATTTTATGGAGATATAGGCTCTAACAATAAGGGTTATCACCCGATGGTAAGTAGGTTGGCAACAACACTAAGATTAATTAATCCTATTAATGACTTTTTAGATGTAGGATTTTATGTAATGTTTGGAGAAGTTAGTGCTAATGAAAGAACACTTACTAGAAATTTAAATTTTAATTCAAATATTACCACTGGGGGTATTACATTTAATTACAATTTCAACCATTTTTTAAATAAGGGAAGGATAGTGGAACCTTATATTCATCTAGGTTTTGAGTCTATAGAATTTCTTTCAAAAACAGACCTGAAAGATGCCAATGGAAATACTTATCATTATTGGTCAGATGGAACCATTAAAGATATGTCTGAAAGTGATCCCAATGCTGCTAATGCGTTAAACCTTATTCGGGATTATACTTACGAATCAGATATAAGAGAACAAAATTTAGATAATTTTGGTAAATATAATGAAAGAACATTTGGCATTCCTTTTGAAATTGGAGCCAATTTATATGCTGGTGAAAAATTAAAATTTAGGGTTGGTACTGCCATGCATTTTACATTTTCTGACCTAATTGATGGTGTAACTGCTGAAAGTGTTGGTAATAGAGCAGGAAATTCTGGAAACGATAAAATGCTATTTACTCATATAGCTATCTCCTATGATTTTAATGTCAAAGCAAAGAAAACACCTATCAAAGATCCAATTGATTTTGATTTAGAGAAATTCTTTATGGAAGATACTTTAGATAGTGACGGTGATTTAGTTGTTGATCATATGGATCGATGTGCTAAAACTCCACTTGGTGTAGAGGTTGATGAGCAAGGCTGTCCAATTGATGATGATTTAGATGGTGTTGCTAATTCTTATGATGATGAATTACTTTCTATGCAGGGAGCTATTGTTGATGGAAAGGGAGTGACTATGTCTGATGAAGATTATCAATTGATGTACAGAAAGTATACTGATTCTACAGGAGAATTTTCTGATTTTGATACACTTTACAGTAAATGGACTTCAGATCCAAGATCAGTAAAGCAAATAATTGATAAAAGTAAAATTACTCCTACTAATAAAAAACTTTTTATTGTCATCGGTTCAGATGTTGAGGGTGTCTCAGCAAATGAGCTATGGAAAAAACTAGCTAATAAAGATTTTCAAGTTAAGGAATCAGGAGATTCGGTAATGTATGTACTTGGTGGATATGATGAAGCCGAATTAGCAGAAAAAATTAAAGAGCTTGCCCAAGATGACGTTGATATTCAGGGAGTGGTTGAGATTTCAGAATCAAATGAAATTACAACTGTTGATGTTACAGAAGTGATGGAAGATGTTGAAAATCAAATTGAATTAGAATTAGAGAATAAAGACAAATCGTTAGTGCCAGTTATCGATCCAAATAATCAAGAAGCGTCATTTAGAGTTCAAATTGGAGCATTCAGTAGAAAGGTAAGTAAATTGGTATTCAAAGATTTACCAGATGTAGTTTCTGTTAAAGGTGATGACGGATTGTACCGATTCTTCTCAGGTTCTTTTGTCAATAAAAATAAAGCAGCTTCTCATAAAGTGAATTTATCTACAAGTGGTTATAATGACGCATTTATAGTCGCATTTAAAGCTGGAAAGAGAGTTACATTGAGAGAAGCTGGATTTGAAGTAGATTCTAATTACAAAGAAAATATTCAAATATCATCGACTCCTTCTGCAAATCCAATTGATGCTAAGTTTGTTAAGTTTAGAGTTCAGGTAGGTGCATATAGAGAAAAAGTACCCACTGACGCCTTAGATTTATTCCTAGATATTGGTAAAGTTCTTCCCAAAAGACATATACCTACTGGTCTTACTAAGTACTATGTTGGAGAATATAGATCATATCAAGATGCCATTGTTTTTAGAGATAATCTAATTGACAAAGGACTTGTTGACTGCTTTATTGTTGGGGAATTTAAAAACAACATAATTACATCACAAGAAGCTCTTAATTTATTGGGTAAATAATATGAATCGATTTTCCTCATTATTTTTATTATTTATTTCAGCTGCATGTAATTCTTCCAATGAACCAGCTAAACCATCTGCAGACACTTTAAGTTCTGACTGTAAAATATTTTTAGAAGATTATAATATGGAGGTTTCTAATTATTTAAAAATTCAAAATAACATTGAATTCAACGGAGAAGATATTAATTTAATTGTCGCTAGAAATACAGCCGAAGAAAGTATCATGGCTATGCAAAGTGATCCTACTTTGTTTAAATGCTCCTCAAATACTTTATTTCAAAATACAATTGATAGTTTGAATGGCCTTATGGACTATTAATTTACCCTTATATTTAATTATAACATTTAATGTTTTCAATAACGTATTTTCTACATTTGCACCAAAATTGATTTAATGAAAGTAGCAAATAACATCCTTGAAACAATTGGAAATACTCCATTGGTTAAGTTAAATAAAATTACCAATGAAGTGGATGCAACTGTACTTGCTAAGGTGGAATATTTTAACCCAGGAAGTTCTGTGAAAGATCGAATGGCGGTTAAAATGGTTGAAGATGCTGAAGCAGATGGTAGATTAAAACCAGGCGGAACTATTGTAGAAGGAACTTCAGGAAATACTGGTATGGGTTTAGCTCTTGCGGCGATAGTAAAAGGGTACAAATTAATTTGTGTTTCCACTGATAAACAGTCCAAGGAAAAGTTTGATATTCTTCGTGCAGTTGGGGCTGAAGTTATTGTTTGCCCTACTGATGTAGCTCCTGATGACCCACGTTCTTATTACTCAACTTCAAAGAGAATTTCAGAAGAGACTCCTAATTCTTGGTATGTTAATCAATATGACAATCCTTCTAATTCAGTTGCACACTATGAGCAAACTGGCCCTGAAATTTGGGAACAGACTGAAGGAAAAATTACGCATTTTGTAGTTGGTGTAGGAACAGGTGGAACCATATCAGGTGTTGGAAAGTACTTAAAAGAAAAAAATCCTAATATTAAAATTTGGGGAATAGATACCTATGGCTCAGTTTTTAAAAAATATCATGAAACTGGTATTTTTGATGAAAATGAAATTTACTCATACATTACAGAAGGAATTGGGGAAGATATCCTTCCTGAAAATGTAAATTTTGATATTATTGATGGATTTGAAAAAGTAACAGATAAAGACGCTGCTGTATATACAAGAAAAATGGCCAGAGAGGAAGGTATTTTTGCTGGGAACTCTTGTGGAGCCGCTGTCAAAGGTTTAGTCCAATTAAAAGAACACTTTTCAAAGGATGATGTTGTAGTTGTTCTTCTTCATGATTCTGGAAGTAGGTATGTTGGTAAGATGTATAATGATGATTGGATGAGAGAAAGAGGTTTTTTAGATAGTGAGAAAAAAAATGCACTTGATTTAATTGAGTCCCATTCCAATAAAAAGTTGGTTACTGTTTCTTCAAGCGAACCTCTTTCAAGAGCAATTTCATTAATGAAACAATTTGGTATTTCTCAGATACCAGTTACAGAAGATGGTAATTTTGTTGGTTCACTTTCAGATAATGTCATGTATGGAAAAATAATTGAAAATCCGATGTTAAAAGAATTACCAATAAATCACGTTATGGAAGAGCCTTTCCCTGAAGTTAGTTCTAAAGAAAAAGTTGATAAAATTTCCAAAATGTTCAATACGAATACCAAAGCAATCATTGTTAATTATGGAGAAGGAGAAAAACATATTATTACTCTTCAGGATATGATAAACGTTGTTGGAAGCTAATTAATTAAGTTAATTTTTTTTCTTTTTTTTCCAGGTGGAGTAGTCCCTAGAAAAATCCATTTTATATTCGAAAGCTGAATGGTGAGCATTGGTTTCTTTTAATGAGTCATGGCAGTCTTTAGCCAAATCATTGTAAATTTTAGTTCCCTCTGTTTTCCATGCAATCATCTTATCACTAACGTCTTTGATTATTTTTGCTGGATTCCCAACCACCACTTTCCTATCTGGGATAATCATCTCACTTTTTATCATTGATAGCGCCCCAATAATACAATCTTTTCCAATTACGACATCATCCATTACAACTGCATTCATTCCAATAAGAGAATTTACCCCTACAGTTGCTCCATGAACAATACAACCATGTCCTAAATGAGCTCCTTTTTTAATAAGAACAGTAACGCCTGGAAACATATGTACAGTACAATTCTCTTGAACATTGGCACCATCTTCAATTATTATTTTCCCAAAATCTCCCCTCAGGGTTGCACCAGGGCCTACATATACGTTTTTACCTATTATGACATGCCCGGTAACATTAGCTTGAGGATGAATAAATGATGAAGGATCTATGACTGGTTTTATTCCTTTAAATTCAAAAATCATTTTAGGGTTTTTCAATTATTGTGGCATAGCCTTGACCAACACCTATACACATGGTAACAAGTGCATATTTTTTATTTGTTTTATTTAATTCTATAGCCGCTGTTTGTAATATTCTTGCTCCTGTCATACCTAAGGGGTGACCTAATGCAATAGCACCTCCATTGGGATTTATCCTTGTATCTTGATCATCTAAATTTAATGCTCTGGTACATGCTAAACTTTGGGCAGCAAATGCTTCATTAATTTCAATAATATCCATTTGGTCAAGAGTAAGCCCTGTTCTTTTTAAGACCTTTTGAGTGGCTTCTACGGGCCCAATACCCATAACCCTAGGTTGTACACCTGCTACAGCAGCTCCAACAATTCTAGCCATTGGATTTAAATGATTTTTATTTGCAGCTTCTTCTGATCCTATAATTAATGCTGCTGCTCCATCATTTAGTCCAGATGCATTTCCAGCGGTAACAGATCCATTTTCTTTTTTGAAAGCAGGTTTTAAAGACGATAGTTTCTCAAAAGTGGAATGAGCTTTTATAAATTCATCTTTACTAAAAATAAGATCTTCTTTTTTTCTTTGGGGAATATTTACATTACAAATTTCCTCAGAAAATCTGCCATTTTCATTAGCATTTGTGGCTTTCATTTGTGAGCGGTAGGCGAAAAGATCTTGATCTTCTCTGGATATTTTGTATTGCTCAACTAAGTTTTCTGCAGTTTGACCCATGCCTTCTGTTCCATAAAGTGCTTTCATTTTAGAATTAACAAACCTCCATCCAAAACTAGAATCATGCATTTGAGCATCTCTTCCGAATGGTTTAGATACTTTAGAAATTACCCAAGGGCCTCTTGTCATGTTTTCTATACCTCCAGTAATATATAATTCTCCCTCTCCAATACTAATGGCTCTATAGGCATTTATTGTAGCTGCCATTCCCGAAGAGCATAGTCGATTAATTGTTTCTCCACCAATCGAAACTGGGAGCCCAGCCAATAAAAGCGCCATTCTAGCAATATTCCTGTTGTCTTCCCCAGCTTGATTTGCGCATCCTAAAAGGACATCTTCAACTTGTTCCCAATCAACTTTTGGATTTCTGTTGATTAACTCTTTAATTGGAATTGCAGCTAAATCATCAGTCCTTATTGAACTGAGTGTTCCCCCAAAATTACCTATGGGAGTTCTTATGGCATCTAAAATATATACTGATTTCATATTTTTTATTGAAAGATAAATTTAAAAAGAATAAATCAATTACTCCATTTACTTGAAGTGTAATGAATCAATCCTGTAAATTCAGCTACATTTTCCTTATTTTGATTAGTTACATTCACTTGGTAAATTCCTTCCCTAGACTTTTTTTCAAAGCCATGAGCAAATAAGGTCTCTCCATCTTCTACTTTTCTGAAATATTTAATGGTAGATTCTTTTGTAAGTGCAATATTTCCTTTTGCATTTGCAGCAAATGCTAAGCAGCTATCTGCTAGGGAAAAGCAAACTCCACCATGAGCAATTTTAAAGCCGTTGGTCATTTCTGAGTTGACCTGCAATTGTAATTTACATTCTCCAGCTTTGATATAAATTAACTTAATATTTAGCCATTGACTGAATAGGTCTTGGCTTAACATTTTTTCAACGATTAGATCGGGGTCCATTTATTTCAGTTAGAAGAAGAGTTTTTTACTTTATACTCTTTAATGACTGCATTTATAAAACCGATAAATAGTGGATGAGGTTTTTCAACAGTACTTTTGTATTCAGGGTGGTATTGAACTCCAACAAACCATGGGTGATCAGTTAGTTCAATAGTTTCCATTAATTGATTTTCAGCATTTTCTCCAGAAAAAACTAAACCATTATTTTCAAAATCTTTTTTGTATTGGTTGTTGAATTCATATCGGTGTCGATGTCTTTCTAGAATTTCTTGTTCTCCATATATTTTTTCTAGTAAAGAACCTGTTTTAATATTGCATTTATAAGACCCAAGACGCATGGTTCCCCCCATTTTTTTTAATTTCTTTTGCTCCTCCATCATACTTATTACAGGATGAGGAGTATTGGAATTAATTTCAGTTGAATTTGCATTATTTAGAGAAAGTACATTTCTTGCAAATTCTACAACAGCACATTGCATTCCTAAACAAATTCCTAAAAAAGGGATTTTATTTTCTCTTGCATATTTAACAGCCATAATTTTTCCTTCTACCGCTCTTTCACCAAAGCCAGGAGCTACAATAATTCCATCCATTTGACTTAAAATCTCTTGTGACGAATTGTCTTCAATTTTAGAGGAATGTATCCAATGCAGATTAATTTTTGTTTTATTATAAGCCCCAGCATGAATTAATGACTCAGCAATGGAAATATAAGAATCTTTAAGCTCTACATATTTTCCAATTAATCCAATTTCAACCGATTGTTTTGGTTCACTGAGGTTTTTAAGAAAATTTTTCCATTTGGATAAATCTGGATTTTTATTTCCATTTAATTTAAGTTTTTCACAAACCACCTCATCTAATTTCTCTTCTTGCATCAAAAGAGGAACTTCGTAAATAGATTTGGCATCAATAGACTCAATTACACAACGCTGTTCAACATTGCAAAAAAGAGCAATTTTCTTTCTTATATCTTTATCCAAATGATATTCACTTCTGCAAACAAGAATATCTGGCTGAATGCCATATTCTAAAAGCGCTTTTACAGAATGTTGAGTAGGCTTTGTTTTAAGTTCACCGGAAGTAGATAAATAGGGAATTAGTGTCAAGTGAATAAATAATATTTTTTCTGGCATGTCCCATTTGAGCTGCCTTATAGATTCAATGAATGGCAAAGATTCTATATCACCCACAGTTCCACCAATTTCAGTAATCACTACATCATAATTATCATCTTTTCCCAGCTCAAGAATATGTTCTTTGATTTCATTGGTGATGTGTGGAATAACTTGAACAGTTTTTCCTAGATAATCTCCTTTTCTTTCACGATTAATTACAGACTGGTAAATTCTTCCAGTGGTAACATTGTTATCTTGTGAAGTAGGAACATTCAAAAACCTTTCGTAATGACCTAGGTCAAGGTCAGTTTCTGCGCCATCTTCAGTTACATAACATTCACCATGTTCATAAGGGTTTAAAGTACCTGGATCTACATTAATATAAGGATCTAACTTTTGAAGGGTAACACTAAAACCTCTAGCTTGAAGTAATTTAGCAAGTGAAGCTGAGACAATTCCTTTTCCAAGAGATGATGTTACTCCTCCTGTTACAAAAATGTATTTAGTTTTTGATGACATACCGTATTAAAATATTTAAATACGGGTATCAAAGTTACGCATTAATTGGAATGATAGTAAAAAATTAGAAATTAAAATTTCCAACTTATTCCTAGACTAGGAAGAATGGGAAGTTGGTATACTTTTTCAGTGGTGACCCGATCAACGTAAAAAATATTTTTTCTTGAGTAAATATTGGTAACACTAGCAGTAATATCTAGGGTAGATTTATCATTAATGTCAATGTGTTTTTTAATTGCAAAATCTAAACGATGGTAGGCTGATAATCTACCTTGGTTTAAGTCTGCATAGATTAAACCCAATTGGTTATCATTTGCTGAACTAATATTGGTGTTAATTCCTTGAGAATAGTCAATGGAATGGTAATATCCTTGAGTTTGTGTAAAAGGTAACCCGCTACCGTAGTTCCATCTTAAATTAATTTCCCAGCCATTGTCTTTTCCGAATTTTTGTGTTCCAACAAGGTTAATATTATGTCTTCTGTCAAATAAAGGCGAGTAGGTTCTCAAACCATCCCATCGTGTTACTTTTCCTAATGAATAGACAGCCCATAGATAGGTTTTTTCAGTGCTATATTTTAATACAAAATCAACACCATAGGCATCTCCAGTTTCAATAATAAAATCTTTTTTAAGTAAATCTGGGGCATCATCATCTTCATCGTATAATTTATTTCTGTTGATGTTAGTTAATTGATTAAACCATTTATAATAACCTTCAATATTCAATGTTAGATTTCTTGCCAAGTCTAATTCTCCTCCAAGAATTGCATGAGTAGCTTTTTGAAGAGAATGTTTTCTAACTACAGTTTGTCCGTTATCAAGTGTGATTGAATCTTGCAAATTATCGGGGCCAGATAAAAAACCATAAAATAAGTTGACTACATCTCTGTCAGAATTGGCAGAAATAAAGTTTTGAGAATAAACTCCGCCTGCAGCTTTAATTCGGAACTTCTCATTAATATTATATTTCATTCCGATTCTTGGTTCTGGTGAAAAGTTTCTAAGTGAGGCATAATATTGAGCTCTAAAACTTGGATTAATAACAAGTAAACCTTTAATGATTTTAGCATCGATGTAACCTGCTAGTTCTGTGGTGTTATTATTTTGTTCAATTTTTCTGCCTACACTATTGAAAAAACTAAAGTCTGTACTAAAGCCGTTGATGTCAATTCCATATTTAATTTCGTTTTCACCAAGAAAGTATTTGAAGTCAAAGCCCAAATTAAAGCCATTGATTCTACTGGATCTAGGCGCTAAAGTGTCTCCTACATTTATTGGGTCAAGTTCAGCTAGAGATATTTTATAATCACTTATATTGAATCTTCCCATAATTAGTACGGGCGAGCTTGCAGGTATAACAACAAAATTAGATCCAACTCCCCACGATTTCCAATTAAGATCAGAAACAGCTTTGTATTTTACTTGATCATTGTAACTAAATCCAAAGACATTAAACTTGCTACCGGTATTTCCGTTAATTGAAATTTTCCCATATAAATCCGTAAAATTGAAAGGAAGGCCATTGGAATCAATGTAGTTATAAAGAAGTTTTGATGTTCTTTCTAGATAGGAAGTTTTACCGGAGAAAATATAGGAAGCTGAACCACCATCATTATTTTCGTTAAGTTTTTTAATAGGTCCCTCTAATTTTAATTTGGAACCAAATGGATTAATAGCAATTTTCCCTGAATGATTTTTTTTATTTCCATCTATCGTGGTAATATCCATAATTGATGAAATTCTACCTCCATATTCAGCCGAAAAGCCACCAGTATAAATATCAGCACTTCTTATAATATCTGTATCAAAAACAGAGAAAAAACCAATAGAGTGAAAAGGATTATATATGGTCATTCCATCAAGCAAAACTTTATTTTGAATTGGTGACCCTCCTCTTATGTACATTTGACCACCTTGATCACCAGTTGTGACTACACCAGGTGTAGTTTGAAGGTATTGTGCAAAATCGGGCTCTCCTCCAATAGCAACTACGTGCGCCATATCTTTGGGAGTGGCTTTAATAACAGACATTTTTACTTCTGTTTTTCTTTCTTCTGCTTCAGCACTGTATTCAAATTCATCTAATACTTCATCATTCACCTCCATATAAAAATTATGCGTAACAATTTTACCTGGTTTTAGTTCTAACTCAAATTCAATAGTTTTAAATTCTATGTTGGTGATTTCAAGAATTATTTTACCAGCTTTAAGTTTGTTGATTTGATAAAAGCCATTAATATCGGTTGAAGAACCAATCCCAGTTCCTTTTATTTTGACATTACTTCCAAAAGATGGTTCTCCATTTTCTTTTTCATAAACGGTTCCTCTTATTATAGAATTTTGGCTAAATAGGGGAAGAGTAGCCAAAAAGAATAAGAATACAAGAATGGAAAGGAGTTGGAATCGTCTCATTAGCTAGCCGAAGATAAAATTATTTTTCTTTAATGGTGTTTTTGCTTAAAATGTAGTTCAATACTTTTTCTATTAAATGAACTCTTTCTTTCCCTCTAACATTATGTTTATGCATTGGGTATGGGAAGAAGTCAACATGAATACCCTCCTCCACACATTTTTGTACAAAAGCTAGGTTATGTTGCATGACAACTACATCATCGACAGTTCCGTGTATTAAAAGTAGGTCTGATTTTAAAAATTTAGCATAATTAAGTAAACTGTTTTTCTCATATCCTTCTTTATTATTAGACGGTTGATCCATGTATCTTTCTCCATACATCACTTCATACCATTTCCAGTCTATTACGGGGCCACCAGCAACACCTACTTTGAATAAATCTGGATACCTAGTAAGTAGCGAAGTAGTCATAAAACCACCATAACTCCAACCATGAACGGCTAACCTATTTGAATCTACATAATTCAAAGATTTTAAATAATTTAAACCTGAAATTTGATCTTTCATTTCAATATCCCCCAAGTTTCTGAATATGGCACTTTCAAAATCAAATCCTCTATTTTTTGAACCTCTACCATCAACAGTGAATATTAAATAACCTTGTTCGGCCATCCAATGCATCCAAAGGCTAGCGCTTGCTAACCAGCTATTGGTAACCAACTGAGCATGAGGCCCTCCATAAACATAAACTAGAACTGGATACTTTTTATTTTCATCAAAAAATGAAGGCTTGATTAATCTGGCGTATAAATCTACATTGTCATGACTCTTTAGTTTTAAAAGTTCGGTAAAAACTTTTGGGTAATCTTTAAGAGGATTATCTGCAATATGAAAAATAGTTTTTTTAGTACTTTTTATATTTATAATTTGAGTAATTCCCGGTGTTTGAACATTTGAAAATTGGTCAATTAAAAACTTCTTATTTGGGCTTAGTTTTGTTTTATGAACGCCTTTTTCTTTGGTTATTTGGATTTGTTTTTTAGAATTAATATTTACAGAAAAAGTATGCATTGATCGTGGATCTTTCCCAGTTCCTTCAAAGTATATTATGTCATCTATAACTTGTTTTATCTTAGAAATCACCCACTTGTTTTTGGTTAGTTGGGCAATCAATTCTCCTTCCGTATTGTAGTGGTAAATATTCATGAAACCATCTCTTTCACTTAGCGTCACAAATTCATTTTCATTATTATTTATAAAATACAATGGATGTTCTGGTTCTACCCATTTGTCACTTTTTTCTTCAAAAAGTGTTTTGAGTCTTTTACCAGATTTAGCATCATATTGTGCCCATTTTAAATGGTTTTGATCTCTATTAAGTTCAGCTATGTAAATAAAGTTATCATTAGGCCCCCATGTAAGGTTGGTCACATAATCGTCTTTTGCATGTTCGGTTTTTAAGTAGATGGTTTGTTTTGTATTTAAATTAAATACCCCAACTTTTCCATATTCACTTTTTTGGCCTGCCATTGGATATTTAATTGACTTTAAAGTGCCAGGAGTTGTAGTAATATCTAATAAGGGATAATCATGTACATCAGTCTCATCTTTCTCGTAAAAAGCTAGTTTTTCACTTTTGTTTGACCAGAATATTCCACCTGTAATTCCAAATTCATTTCGATGAATTGATTGACCAGAAACAATATTTGCATCTTCGTGTTTAGTAATATCAATGATTGAATCAAATTCATTGGCGTAATACAAATTATTATTTATTGTAAATGCTATTGATTTTTTATTTGGACTGATATTTTGGTTTGAAGCAGTTGTTGGTATTGTTATAGAGTACTCATTATTTTTCGAATGAAATATGTATTTGTTTTTAGAACTAAAGTTGTAATTACCTGAACTATTATACTGGAAGCTATTAATGAATCCTAATGATTCATTATTTAAGATATCTTCTTTAATTGAAAATGTTTTTTTCTTATTTTTTGTAAAGCCGCTGTAGATATTAATATTGTTGTACTGTCTTTGATACAATTGGTTATTATCTGTCCATGAAAGTCTTGACATATTTTTGGGATACAAACCTTTGTAATATCCCATGACTGCATCTTCCAAGGTCAGTTCTTTATTGTTTTCTTGGGTGTAAAAGCAACTAGAAATTACTAATAAAACTAAAAGACAGGTAATTTTTTTCATTTTGATATTTTGCTCAAATATATTTAATTAAATAAAAAAAAAAGGGTCTTTATATTGTTGTATATTGAACTAAATAGAAAGAAACAAAGATTAATAACTTAGAATTCGATATTGTTTTTGCTGGATGGGGTGCTAGCGCTTGCATTTTACTCATTGAAATGGAAAAAACTGGACATTTAGAAGACAAGAAAGTCCTTTTAATTGATCCTGATGAAAAAAAAGAAAATGATAAAACATTTTGTTTTTGGGCCCACGAAGAAGATGAAATTTATAAAGATTATGCTCCAATTGTTTCAAATCAATGGAGTAAGATTCAAATTAATGATAATCGAGCTCAGGAAATTGTTCCATTTAACTATTTTCATTTAAATAGTATTGATTTATATGAGTGGTCAAGAAATATCATTGAAAAATTCAATATTACACACTTAAAAGAAAAAGTGGTTGGCATTTACAAAGCAGAAAAGCTATTTGTAGAATCGACCAATACAATTTTCCACAGCTCTTGGGTCTTTGATGGAAGACCACCAGACTTTACTCAAATTTCTCAAAAGGATTACTACATTTCTCAATCTTTCTTTGGATACAAGGTACAATTGGAGAATGAAAAGTTTAGTGAAGAGGTGTATCATATGATGGATTTTAGACTGCCACAGGATGTTGCGACTCAGTTTATATACATATTACCATATTCTAAAAGTTCAGCATTAATTGAAATTACAAGATTTGGTAAAGAAATACTTAATGAAACAACAGCCAAGAAAGAATTAGATGATTTCATATTAAATAATTTTGGCCAGTTTGAAATTCTTGAAAATGAAAAAGGGGTAATACCAATGAGCAGTGTTCTTCCTCAGAGCGAAAGTGGAAGTAAATGGTTAAATATAGGTACACGTGCAGGAAACGTAAAACCAAGCACAGGATACGCTTTCAAAAACATGTACAAACAGGCAAAATCTATTTGTTCAAAAAAAGATTTACAAGCGAATAAAGTTTCTCCAAATCAACGATTTTTATTTTATGATCAATTGTTGCTGATTATTCTAACACTTTGGCCAACCAAAGGGAAGCCTATTTTTGAAAAATTATTTAAGGTAAAGAGTTCCTATTTTGTTCTCAAATTCTTAGATGAAAAAACATCTTTTTATGAGGATTTGACTATGTTTGGAAAGCTTCAGATTGGAGTCTTTTTAAGAGCCTTAATGTTTTGGTTGTATTGGAAAATAAAACCATTTTTAGTTCCAATCGCTTTGATTGGATGTGCCTTTTTTTCATTTGACTCAGATACCAATTCATCATTAAATATTAGTACTTATCAATTAGTTTTAATGGTTTTTGGCTTACTCATTGTTGGTATTCCACATGGTGCACTAGATCATTTGACCGGCTTCATATCAAAGGACAAGAAAATTTCTATCAAGTTTATCTTGGTCTACTTATTGCTTATGGTACCCATATTTTTTATTTGGTTATGGTATCCATTAATAGGTTTAATTTTCTTTTTGGTGTACTCGGCTTGGCACTTTGGGCAAACAGATATTGAGCACTGGGAAATTTCATCAACTTGGGTAGGTTTTATTTGGGGAAGCTGTTTACTTTCTTATCTTTTTTTAACTCATATTCCTGAATTCAAAACAGTCCTTTTAGCCCTAAATATAAAAGCGGATTTGAATTTTCAAAGTTTTTATTTATTGAAGCATTTCATTATTGTGCTTTGCCTTTTATTGGCAGTTTTCTATAGAAAAGCCGAGTGGTTACTATTGGTTACTTTTTTGTTTTTTGCTCAATTCATTAATTTGATATTTGCTTTTGGGTTGTACTTTATTTTTCATCACAGTCGATTGGGTTGGTTACATTTAAAGAAAAGCTTAGCAATATCTAATCTGAAAATGTATGTTCTTGCTTTGCCTTTCAATATTGGAGCTGTTGTCTTATTCTATCTCTTCTTCACCAATTTTGAATTGAGTTTAAACCAGAATATAGCTTACTTCTTTATTTTTCTTTCTTGTATAAGCTTTCCTCATGTGTTGAGTATGGGCGTTTTTTATAAAGAAAGGTAGTTTTTTAGTAACGAAGGTCAACTGAAAACATTTCAGGAAACTTGGGTGTTTTGGTTTTGTAAAATTCCATGATTTTTTTCATGTCTTCTTTCATTTTATCTTTTGGGAAAATTACTCCTCCTACACCTGCTGTTTTTGTTTTAAAGTCAACATATCCCAAGCATATTGGTACATTTGCCATTTTTGCAACGTGATAAAATCCACTTTTCCATTCTTTTCTTAGAGACCTTGTTCCCTCAGGGGTAATAGCCATAATAAAGTCTTTATTTTTTTTAAAGAATTCAGCCATTAATTCAACAGTGTTCACTTTTTTATTCTTCTTTTTTGTATCAATTGGTACTCCTCCAAGTGGTTTGAGAATTAAGTTAAATGGAAACCTAAACCATTGCTTTTTAATTGTGAATTTATAATTGATTTTAAGAATCTTAAAACTTAAAAGACAATAGAGAAGGTCCCAATTACTGGTGTGAGGAGCTGCAATTAACACACACCTTTTAAATTCCTCAGGTAGGTTTTGATCTACTTTCCACCCTAAAATTTTCATTATGAATTTATATATCATGAGATAATTTAAAATTATGGACTGGCGATTTCCATTAGAGTTGCACATAGAATAGCTCCATATGTTCCTAAAGCATAACCTAGTACTGCTAATAAAACTCCTACAGGAGCTAGACTAGGGTGAAATGCCGATGCAACTACTGGAGCAGATGCTGCACCTCCAACATTGGCTTTACTACCAACAGCTAGAAAGAAGAATGGTGCACGTATGATTTTTGCTACTGCAAACAATAAGCCTACGTGAAAGGCCATCCAAATTAGTCCTACCACAATGAGAAGAGGTTCTTCAAAGGCTTTTGTGATATCCATTTTCATACCTATAATGGCTACCAATAGATAAATGAATACGCTTCCAATTTTAGATGCTCCAGCTCCTTCTAAGGATCTTAGTTTGGTAAACGATAAACTTAGGCCAAGGGTTGTGGCCACTACAACCACCCAAAAGAAATGACTTGTAAAAACGGTATTGGCTAAGTAGGGAATTAACTGATCACATTTGGAAAGATAACCGCCTAAGAAATGAGCAATTCCCACACCTCCAAATGCAATAGCTGCTATTTTGATAAGATCATTGAATGTGGTCGTTCTATTGACTCCTGAGCTATAAGATTCCATTTTGGTTTTAAGCTCATCAATACTACTTGAATCGGCCTTTAGCCAACGATCAATCTTTTCATGTTTTCCAGCACCAAAAAGTATAAAAGCCATCCAGATATTTGCTACTACAATATCTACTGTTATCATTCCGCCATATTTCTCTGGGTTATATTGATATAGTTCTAGCATGGCTGTTTGATTGGCACCTCCACCAATCCAACTTCCAGCTAAAGTGGCCATGCCTCTCCATGCCGCATCAAAGTCCAAACCTCCA
>MDTB01128483.1_pt1 | contig 15723 bp, 30 predicted proteins | sample 811161 | NCBI WGS metagenome assembly MDTB01 (sample SAMN05326650, study PRJNA326480) | marine metagenome | isolation source: seawater | place: Mediterranean Sea | collected 2009 | reverse complement strand
TCATTAATTCAAATACCTCAACCAGAAGGCGATATTCATGCAAGACCTAAGCATGGAGTATCAGAAGTAACAAAAGGGACAAGATATAGTTTAGTATTTTGGAATTTTATTTAGTGTATAAATAGATATATACAAAGAGGACTAATATGTTTTTTAAAAGAGACAAAGAAATTGACGTTGATCAATTAAGAGAACAATTAATTATAGACGAGGGGCAAGTTAATGAAATTTATAATGATCATCTTGGCTATGCTACATTTGGCATTGGACACTTGGTACTGGAAGGAGACCCAGAATATGGGTTGGCGGTGGGTACTAGTGTCTCAGAGGATAGAGTTATTACATGCTTTGCCAAAGACGTAGAAACAGTTATAGGTGATTGCAAAAAGTTGCATGATGGCTGGGACGGATACCCACAAGAGGTAAAACAAGTAGTCGCAAATATGATGTTTAATATGGGACTCACGCGCTTGAGTAAATTCAAACGGCACAACGCAGCGCTGCAATGTGGCGATTGGAAGGAGGCGGCTGTAGAAGGCCGAGATTCAAGATGGTACAAACAAGTGACAAACCGCGCGGAGAGGCTTATGTCGAGGTTAGAGGCGATATAAGGTTTTATCATAACAATGAAAACCAAAAACATAAGGGTTGGTATTGGTGTTACGAGAAACAAGGATATTTTCGTTACTCAGACTGGTTCTTATCAATAGAAGAAATGGAGAGGAAATATGGCTAGTACAGTTCAATTGCTAGGTACAGAAACCGATTTAACTTCAGCCACAAATGTTGGCTTTGCTAGATGTGTTAGAATTTATAATTCTGGTGGTGCTGGCCTAGTTACATTAAAAAGTGGTTCAAGTACAGTCGGGACTGTTACACTAAAACAATACGAGTGTGTTAACCTTCAGAAAGCCCCAGCAGAAACACTAGAAGGTGGTGCTGCGTTTAAGGCTGTTTCTGTCGGCTTTACAAACTAATACCAATCGGGGTGTTCAGCCCCGGTTAAATCCTAAGCCTAGGTTCTCGTTATTATAAATAATAGTATATGAATGAGATTTTTACTATTATTGGAGAACTTGGAGCACCTATAGCAGCAGCAATTGTTATGGGATTCTTTATATATCTAGTAATAAAACAAATATTGGAAGGCATTATAGACCAAATTAAGACGTTGACTATGTTTTGTGAAAGTTTGGAAAATAGAGCAAGAACGATGAGTAATGAAATGGTTAAAATTGATTTACTTGTAAGTAGTGCTTTAGAGTTAAGGCCTGATATTGAACGAGTAGCCAGAGCAGAGAATTTTGTAGAAGACGACAATATTGACGTTCGGAGAGACTAATGGAAATAGTCGAACTGGTCAAAGATTATGGTTTCCCCGTAGTTATGTCTGTTGGAATGGGTTACTTTATTTATTATGTTTGGTGGTTCATTGGCGAAAGAATAGAACCAGAATTAGAAAAAATGCATATAGCTTTAATCCGAGTAATTGATCAAACAAGGATGTTAGACCAAGACCTCATCAGATTACAACAGAAAGTTAATGTTGTTTTGGAATATAAAGAAAATGAAAAGAAACGGAAAACTAAAAAATAACCTAGAATTAAGTGCACTGATTGGAATATTTGTCATATCAGTTTTGGCAATGTCTCCTGTTAATGCAGACGAAATAAAATTTGGATTTAAAAATCCATCCTTTTCTGGAGTAGGTACTGGAGCTCATTATTTAACTATTGAGAACCAAGAACACTCAAGGAAAAAGGCGATAGAAGATGCTCTAGAGGCTGCCAGAAAGGCCGCTGAAAGAGAGGCAGATAATACAACCCTGGCCAAATTCATACGTAACCTAGAAAGTAGAATATATGCTCAGATGGCAAAACAACTTGTCGAGTCTATGTTTTCAAATGATAGCGCGGTACGGTTTGGTTCATTTACACTAGAAGGATCCATAGTAACATATGAAGTGATTACCAATGATGATGGGACAGAATATATTAAAATGACTATTACGACCGAAGATGGTACTGAAACTGTCATAGAAATTCCTATAGGTTCTGGTAATTTCGGGCAGGATCCAGACAATGGCTAAATTATTTGGAATAATATTTTTAATTGTTTTAACTGGTTGTGCATCTGTACCCAAATGGAGTCCTAATCCGCAAGACTGTAATGACCTTGCTGGTAAATATGATGAAGGGTTTGATAGACATGTTCAGATGGGTATACAAAAGGCAATGGCCAGAAAGTATATCTGTGTGGATGACCCACAGGCTGTAAGGTTGCCTGCGTATGTGGATTTATTAAATCTTCCACCTGCAAAGGAAAAACCTGTAGTTGCAGTATATGGGTTTACAGATAAAACAGGACAAAGAAAATCAGTAGATAACGTTGCGTCTTTTTCTACTGCAGTTACCCAAGGTGGTACTGAATTATTAATAGACGCTCTAAAGACTGCCGGAGGCGGTACGTGGTTTAGAGTAGTGGAAAGACAAGGGATTGACAATCTGGTTAGAGAAAGACAGATAGTAAGGTCAACCCGAATAGATGTAGCCAAGGCCGAAGGGGTCGAGGCAAAAGGAGTTGGGCCTCTCTTATTCGCTGGAATGATTATAGAGGGAGGCATTATTGGTTATGATACTAATCTTGAAACAGGTGGACGAGGCGCACGAACACTTGGTGTAGGGTTTAGTAAAATGTATCGTAAAGATGTCGTTACTGTTTCTGTGAGAGCAGTATCAGTATTGACAGGTGAGGTATTATTAAATGTCCAGGCTAAGAAATCGGTCTTATCTTACGGCGGAGGTGGAGATGTGTTTAGGTTCATAGAACAAGGAACACAACTAATAGAGTATGAGGACGGAGTGGGTAATAATGAGTCTGTGACGTATGCAGTACGTGCAGCTATAGAGGCTGCTGTACTGGAATTAATTTACCAGGGTCATGATCGAAGATTCTGGAATTTAACCGAGGGCCATAGACATCCACACCAAATTGGTGGGGTGAACGAAAGGCACTCAACAAGGGAAAACGAAAATGAATAAAAAACTTTTAAGTTTAAGCTTAGTAGCTGTATTGTCGACAAATTCACTTTTCGCACAAGCCTCTGATGATAACGAGATATGGATAGAACAAAGTGGTGACACTTTAACACTATATATTGATCAGGTAGGTTATGGTAACAAGATTGGTGCCGATAACTTTTCATCAGGTGGTTCTGATATGGTCATAACTGGAACAAGTTTAACATTTGATCTGGATATGATTGGTAATCAAAACAAAATCTTTGGACCATTAACACTTGATAATTCAAGTTTAACATTCAATTTAGCTGGAGATTCAAACCAGGTTGATTGGAATATAGGTGATTCAGGATCGAGTGATGATTCAAATTATAATTTTGATGTGGATGGTGACTTAAATACATTTGACATAGACCAAGGTTATAGTTTTAGTGCTGAAAGATTGGATGCTGATTTGATATTATTAGGTAGTTCAAACGTATTTGATTTAGATTTTGAATCAGATGACGTTACTTGGAATTGGGATATTACTGGTTCTTCTAATAATATTAATACTTTACAGAATGACGGATCACAATCAATGACAGTTGTATTTGATGGCGATAGTGCTGATATTGATATTAGTCAGATTTCTGGTACTTGTGCGACTGGCGCAGGAACAGGATGCGTAACACCAAATGCAACAATTGACATGGATATTACATCAGACAATGCTACTATTCAAATCGTACAAAAAGATTCAGGCAACGACAGCTAGTCTGATTCTTATAATCATTAGTGGGATTGCTCATGCTAGTGATCCCATAGGTGATATTGTCGAGAGCACCGGTATTGGGCAGATAGTAAGAAATAACGAAGAGATTTCTATATCTGGTAATCTTATACCCGTGCAATTAAATGATAATGCGATGACGGGCCAAGGAAGAATGTTAATTGAATTCCTTGACAACGCACAACTTGCTCTTAAAGAGCATACAGAAGTCTTGATAGATGAAGTGTATTACGATCCGGATCCTTCTTTATCAAAGATGACAATGAAATTTACCATGGGTACTGCAAGATTTGCCTCTGGTAGTTTAGGTCTTATTAATAAGGCCAATATTGATATATCAACTCCTACGGCTTCTATTGCTGTAAGGGGTACAGATTTTACTACAACAGTTGATGAACTAGGGCGTTCACTAATAATATTATTACCAGATATTAATGGTGATCCTTCTGGAGAAATAGTAGTAACAAATCAAGGTGGTTCTATTACCTTGAATGAAGCATATGCTGCAACTATGGTTGCAACTCTAGATTCAAGTCCAACTCAGTCTGTAAAAATTAATGGTATTACACCAGCCGTTATTGATAATATGTTTATTGTGGCTCCACCACCAGAAGTCACAGAAAGATTACAGGAAGAAATGGCTGATGATGCAAATGAGGATCAAGGTATATTGGATGTTGACTTCCTAGAATTTACAGAATTGGAAGAAGATGAATTAGCTGAAGATGAACTCGATGAATTTAACGAACTCGATATTGATGAGTTAAACGTTGAATACTTAGTTGATGTTTTGGATATATTGGACTCGTCAGATTTATTTGATACACTAGGCGAATTTGATATCAAAGGTGCGACTCGTGGATTGAATGAAGAATCCCAATTTAATGTCTTTTTAAGGGATGGTAATTTGGTACTATATAGAAATGTGGCAGGAACAATTAATCTTACTATTGCGGCTGGTAATAATTTTACACTAGAGGCAATAACACCCACATGGGATGGTATTATAACAGGTAACGATGGAGAAGAGGTTTTTATTTTTATTAACCAAGTCAACTAATGAGAACACTAATAGAAGAACACAAAAAGAAAAGGATATTAAAGGACGTAAATGCTCTTGGATTTCCTAGATATATTATAGAAGAAAAGGGTAAAGATGGAAGATGGCATACTGCCAAATATTATTCCAAATTATTTACTCCGATTCATAAAGTAAGGAAATTTGAAAACATATGAAAGTAACAGGAACAACATTAGGAGTATTATTGATACTTGTATTTTTTACAATACAGGTTTTTGCTGATGATAATATGATATCACTAGAACAATCTGGAGATAATTTAAATTTACAAATCGTTCAGATAGGTCATAATAATAAAGTAAGAATGCTAGATGCTTCTAGTTATATTAATAACGCTCCCAATTTATCAATGCATTTTGAACAACACAATGCAAAAACTGGTAACCTAAATGAAATCGTAATTGATGAAATGAGTGGTTCTGGTAATTCTCTTAGAATTGGACAAGGCGCGTCACTATCCGATTCATCCGATACTACTTTTTACTATGATGGCTGGGAAACAGGCGGCCATTATTTTGAAATAGACTTATATGGTAATAATAATGATATTGCCGGATATCAAATAAATAATAATAACGATAATTCTGGACATACTGCCAACTTACACATTGCTGGTAGTAGTAATGATATATGGTATTACCAAAAGGGAGACGGCGCAAAAACATTTAACCTAGATGTATATAATAGCGATAACGATATATCAATAATACAGAGAGGTAATAACGATACACATTCAGCTGATGTGGAAATTGATGGCAATTATGGTACTGTTTTTTATTTACTCCAAGACGGTTTACAACCTAACGGCGGTAGAACATATTCGGTACAACAGTTTTGTAATAATCCAGCAGGTTGTTCTGTATCAGTTATACAAAACGATTAATGATAGAATTAACAGACCAAGCAATAATAAAACTTATTGAAAAGAAAGTTGAATCTGTTAGAATTGGAATAACTGGTGGTGGGTGTGCTGGATTTGAATACGTCTTTATGGAAGATGAGGCAAAAAGTGGAGACGAAGTAATTGATTATGGTAAATTTTCCATCGTAATTGACCAAGTAAGTAAACCATATATAGAAGGTATGACTTTAGATCATGTCAAAGAAGGTCTACAAGAATACTTTAAATTTTTAAACCCGCATGAAGTAAGTAGCTGCGGTTGTGGAGTAAGTGTACAATTTGACGTATGAAATATTTAACTACAGTATGGACTACTCTAGCCATTATTCTCTTTGGCGTTTTAATTAGAATATCTGATCCAGCATTATTAGAACAAACCCGACTTAATACATTCGACCAATATATAAACTCGTTACCTGTACAAGATTCTGTACAAGTTGTACTGGTAAATATTGGAGAAGAATCCCTAGGGGTACATGGTCAGTACCCATTCCCAAGACAACAATACGCGCAGTTAATATCCGATTTAAGAAATGCCAATGCTGGATTAATAGGTTTTACTATTATGTTTCCAGAGGCTGATAGGTTTAAAGGCGATGAAGTATTTGCATCCTGGGTAAAAGACAATGGAATAATACTTGCACAAGATGCAGATAATAGTGGAAGAAGTGCAAAGGCACCTTATGTGGGTACAGCTACATTCGGTACAGGAGATCCTTTAGACCATGTCATAAGATATAAGGGGTTGGTTACAAATATACCAGAGATAGAAGCAGGCGCGTGGGGCCATGGATTAATAAATGGTATGCCAGAAGTTGATGGCATGGTAAGGAGAATACCATTATTATCTCAGATTAATAACGAATTGTATCCATCATTTGCACTAGAAACAATTAGAGTTTTAAATGAAAAGAAATCATATACGATAAAGGTAAGTGATATAGGTTTGGAAAGTATTGTATTAAGACCTTTTGAAATACCTACAGGAACAAATGGTTCTATATGGATTAATCCTAAATACCGTTTTCAGGATATAGAATATAATTCTGAACCTTTTCCTGATTTACAGGGGAAGACTGTTCTGATTGGTTTAACAGCAAAGGGTCTATCTTCTCAGATTCCAACTCCTCAAGGATTAGTGTCTGCTCATCAGATTCAAGCTTCTGCGATACAGACGATAATAAATCAGGATCAGATAACCCGTCCAGTGTGGGCTGATATTGTGGAGATTGGTCTTTCTTTGATTGGAGCTCTTCTGATTGTGGTGGGAATATATTACCTTCCCGTATGGGCATCTGCTGTAGTCTTCTTCGCCGTTGTTGGTTTATCAGTCTCCGGCGCATTGTTCGTCTGGAATGGATGGGGTATACTCCTTGATCTCAGTTATCCACTTATATTATATATAATTTCCTTTACCTCAGGCGCGTTCAATAATTTCTACAAGCAATTCATGTTAAGACAACAGATAAGGAAACAATTTGAAACATACTTGGATCCTAGAATGGTTGCTGAATTGCAAAAAGATCCTAGTAAATTAAAACTTGGCGGAGAAAGAAAAGACATGACGTTCATGTTTATGGATATTATAGGGTTTACTCCAATCAGCGAGGCATACAAAGAACAAGATGACCCAGAAGGATTGGTCACTCTTATAAATAGTTATTTGGATAGAATGACAAAAATTATTCTAAAAAATGGCGGAACTGTAGATAAGTATATGGGTGACTGTATTATGGCATTCTGGAATGCTCCTCTCGATACACCTAATCATGCTGAAATGGCTGTAGAAACAGCAATGGAAATTTTAAATGAAGGCAAGAATTTTAAAAAGGAATTGGAAGAACAAGGTTTACCTACTATTGGGGTTGGTATTGGTATTAATACCGGCACCTGTATCGTCGGAAACATGGGATCGGAAACTAGATTTGACTATTCCGTCATTGGAGATGCAGTCAACCTCGGTGCTCGACTCGAAGGCCAAACACGCAATTACCCTGGGGTGGACTTGCTGTTATCGGAATTCACTTATAGAGCAGGTTTATCAAGAACAGTACATGAAGTCGATCGAATTAACGTTAAAGGAAAAAAAGAAAAGGTTACGATTTATACCTGTAAAGAATGATCCAAGTCCCGAACAATTAAGGTACTTTTATATTATAAATTTTATTGATATGGCACATTCATATTATTCCATATCAAATCATCCTTATCTCAAAGAAGGCAATTCCTTATTACCAGAAAAACCATCTGCAGCTCAATTTATCTTGCATAAAGGTATTACCGTCCCTTTAGTTGCCCATAATGTTGAGGCGGGCCAAATGACAATGATAAACGCTATGATTACAGCTGTAGTATTAAGAAATATATATCTATATAAAACCACTACCAAATGTAACTATGGATCTGGCGGCCCTAATTACCACGTTGATGGGTATATAATAAATTGTAATTAACCTTATAACAAAATGATATAAAAAAGTGTTGACAAATGGGTAAATGCATTATATAATATATACATTAAATGAGGAAATAAAACATGTCACAATTGGAAATCTTTCTTGATCACTGGATTATCCATCGCTCCGATGGAAGTGCCATTCTCAATGGTAAACCCGAAGACTTTGCTCAAGGTCTCAAAGAGGTCATAGCATTACAGAAAATAGAAATGCTAAGAGAACTCATATCTACTGAATTAAACGGAACATATATCAATGGCTAATCAACAGGTTAGAGGTAAGGGTAAAGGTTACGAATACAATCTAGTACACGAATATCTGTGCAATTTACAAAAAGAACTTAACATACATCGGCTAAGATCGAAGTGGGTTATAGTAAAATTTGTAAAAAATGTTGATGGTAATATGGGAGATTGTATTGGTGATATTGATGAAGTTGATATACGCATATGTAAGACCATGGCCTGGAATGACCAAATGATAACACTGGCTCATGAAATGGTACATGCCGAACAGATGTTACGTGGAAAACTTTCCGATGGTATGCGTTGGCGCAACAGAAACTATAAAAACTGCCAGTATGATTACCAACCGTGGGAAGTATCAGCACACTTGTTAGAGGACAAGCTATTCAAAAAATGTTATCCAGAACACGCCCTGGAATACTCCAATACATAAACGTGACCAATTGTAACATTCTGGTTACAAATATGTTACAATTATGAAACTTTTTTAAAAAAAGTGTTGACAAATGGTAAAAAGTGTGATACAATATACCTATATTAAATGATAAGGAGTTATTTATGAACAAGAAAATACTGGATTATACAATATCCTACATACTTGTCGGTGGTCTTTTTGCCTTGTTGGTTTACATGCTAATATTTACAAGTTATATCCCCGATGTTCACGTCAGTCATTCTACAGGAGACTGTGTCAAAGTTATTAATTATGGAGACCAAGATTGGTCATGTGATAATCTTCCCTCCAAATACACACATATTTGGGTTCAATAATGATTAGGATATTACAAGAAACAACATATTGGGGAGAATATAATGTATCAAATGGTATTTACTATGTTAACGAACATGGTCATTTAGTAGGTTATAAACCAGCAGGAGGCGAGTACAAAGAATACACTACGCCTATGAAACAATTTTCAACAGCACGTAGACAGTTTACTGAAATAGGTACCATTGATAATGGCAACTCTGGTATTCCAGTAAAAGGCTCTAAAGGTAATACATATTACATTAAAGATAGTAAATGTACTTGCCCAGGTTTTAAATTTAGAGGAACGTGTAAACACCTTGCCATGATAACGGAGGCAGCATAATGAATTTAGCTTATTGTGATTATATTGCGTACAGTATTGTACAACCTGGTCTATTACAGGATTCTGAAAAGGATTCTCCGATGATTACAGAAGTCGGTAAAGTAAAAATGGACTTGGCAAAAGAAGGTTGGATGCAAACAACCACTAAAAGAATAATGTGCAGAGATAGAAATGGTAAACCATATCTAATCACTGTGGAAGAAATTGATGAAAAAAGTGTTGACATGTCACAATTTATGTGATATAATATACTTAATTGATAAGGAAAATAATAATGTCAGATGAAATTTTAAGTGTATCAGAACCAAAAGTTATGCAGAGTGCCGCAGGTTATTACGTCGGCCAATCATGCGAGGTAAAATACACTTGGGAGAATGGAGAGACCCACGTCCAGTCGGAACCTTATGACCGACTTTCTGGGTATTTTTCTACAGCAGAAATTGCTAATTTATATTTAATGGAGGTATCGTGAGTAGAATTGATATAATTAAACAGGCCGCAGAAAAGGCCCAAATGAAAAAGGTTATCAAAGACCTTGATAGTAGAAAAGCTGCTATTAAAGAAGAAATGAAGCTTCACAAGAAGTTAACCAAATCAGTCAAGAAGGCTGAACACCTAGCGCCTAAGAGTTTAGAGGCCTTTTCAGAGGAGAATCTATATTACTCTGATAGGGAAACTCAAGACTTTCTTTCAGGCACATCAATAATGGAAACATATGAATCAATGAGGAGTCAAGATGAGTATTAAGAACCCAAAAAATGTTAATATCATTCTTAGAGCAAATAAAGAATGGAAAAACGAAGTAGTGCAATTGTGCAAATTTAATAACATAGGCCTCAGCAAGTTTATTAGGGAGTCTATCGAAGCAAACCTTGAAAACCTAACACGACCTATTATGGTCGATGATGCTGGTTGTGATGTTGTAACAGGAAAGTTTTTAGGATGATGTCTACGAAACTTGCAATACAAAGGCTTAATGCATTACAAAGAGCCTTGGACAAAGCCAAAAATCCAGAATTTAAGAAACTTTGGAAAAGTAAGAGAAAAGAGTTAGTCGAAAGACTACAGTCTGGAAACTCTTATGATGAATTATCAGGAGAGCTTTTATGTTAATACTAGAAGCAGTTGGAGGTATTTTATTTACCGTATTTATGATCACTATGTCCTATGTGGGTATACACATGGCTTTTGAAAAAGATGCAGGTAAATATTTTCCCTTAATCTGGGAACAAGATGGCTTGATTGATAAAATTATCACAAAAATAAGGAAAGATAAATGAGTAACGAGAATATTTCCTACATGGAAGTAAGTAGTTATTTTGGTAAAAATAAGCAAGCGGACGTAGTCCGATCAGTAGGTCTCAATGAAAACAATTATTGGGGTGTACGTTTTTGGATTGATAATAATCCACTGGGTATCGAATGGTATCCTACAAAATCTGAATCATATGCAGAAAGTGCAGCTGAGAATTATACTCTAGGGATTAAGGAGTACCCTGGAAAATAAGTTTGTGAACCCTCTGATGACCCCTTCAACTCCTTATCATGAATGTCATCAGGGGGTTTACTTTTGGATAAATGCGTGGTATAATATATTTTTAAGGAGAAAATATGGTTAGTAAAAAACTAGAAAAGGCAAGAATTAAGGGCCGTAAAAATCGAGTAACTATCGAAGACAAATACCTTGGCCCAGAACCATGGTGGGATGAGGATAATCCCCAACCTAAAGAAGAACTGATTAAACCAGGGCGTGAATGGATGAAAGGTTCCCAATGGTATAACTACTTTTATAAGGCAAAAGATTTTATTCCATTTGTAATTAGATATGCTGAAGAAGTCCATGGGTTTGATAAGAAACAAATTCAGGCCATTAAGGCATTACCCGATTATAAAATCAATCAAGGCGCAAGTGCAATATCTCGTTTACACTTTCGTGGATTCATTCACCCACAAGAATGGCACGACAGAGTATTAAAGGCTTTACTTGAAAAAGTCGAACTCGGAAAAGAGATACTTAAAACAAAGACTGCTGAGAAGAAAGCAGCCCCACCACCAATCAGTCCTGCACAAAGGGCATATAATAACATGATAGAAACCGTTCATGCTGATTGGGATGAAAAGGTCATTGATGAATGGATGGATGGAAACTTTAAACCAGATTTTAATCTATATGAAATATGGAAACTTCATGGACTTAAAGGTAACGTAATTAATGCGTTCAGAGAAAAAGTCCAATTTGAATATGATGTAATTTCTGACGCTTACAACAATAATTGTGACCAAGCCGTGGAGGCATATTCCCATATCACAAGACGTAATCAAAAGAAAATGTTAAAGACAATGGAAACAATCTTCACAGACCTAGATAAACTGAAAGATAGTTTCAAAGCGGTTCGTATGCCTAGAACCAAAAAACCTAAGGCATCAGATGCACAAGTTGCACACCTACAATATAAACAGGAGGATATTGATGCAAAAGTTACCTCAATCAATCCTGTTCTAATCCCTGGTAAAGAAATGTTATTTGTATATAACACTAAACAAAGAGTGTTGACACAGTATGTAACGACCTCTACAAAGGGCTTTGAGGTTGGAGGCACTTCTATTAAGAATTTTGAACCTAATTCATCTAAGACAACAAGGCTCAGAAAACCAGAAGATATACTTCCAGAAATATTGAATCTTACCCCTAAACAAATTGAAAAAAGAGTTTGGGATAAATTAACCACTAAAATAAACACCCCAACAGGCCGTATCAATAAGGACTGTATTTTATTGAGGGTAGTATAATGAAAATATGATAGAAGAAAAAATAATGACCCGAAAAAGATTTTCTGCGGCAGTGGAAAAACTAGTCAGTGAAAATACAACCGTATCCTATATTGAGGCTGCGGCGTATATAATCGAAGAAAGAGGAATGGATTTTAGAAGTCTGAATAGACTTCTTTCCGATTCCTTAAAACAAAAAATAGAGGCTGAGGCCACTAATCTAAATTTATTAAGACAAAAGAAGAAGAATACATTACCAATATGATGGATCCCTTTGACTCTTATAAGTTATACAATGCACTCAAGCTACACTTCGAGACAGACAGCTATGATGCTGTGAAGTATAATTATAAGTCTAATGTAACGCCGGCCTCGTTCTTTAAGAGAAAGGATAAATATTTCTTTGCCAAGTTGGCCAAGAAGTATGATAAGAATCTAAAAGAGTTCTATATATCACAATTTAAAAATACCGAAAAGTATGTTGGTGATATGATGGATGAAGAAGCCGAAAAGAACTATTTAGATTTTAAAAGAATTCAAGAGAGCATACATCGTGTGTTTTCAATTGATATAAATAAACTAAATGACCAAGAACAGAAGTTTGATAAATTATTTGAAAGTGATAACGGACAACTGCCATTGGTTATTAAGTTATGGATGCAAGAAGAGATTAGTTTAGAAACTATTGTTATTCTGAATTCCATATTGGGGTTTGTGCCTCGAGAATCCAAAAAAATAACAGATACCATTATATGGCCTGATATGAAAAGATTGATCGAGAAGTACACACCCTTTGTGAATTATAGTAAAAATAAATGCACAAAGTTGTTGACAAATGCATTTAAATGAATTATAATATAACTAATATTATGTATAAAGTGAAATACTACAGAAACGGCAATAACGCCGTAATACAACGCATATACAACGGAGAAATACAATGTCATTTGCAAATCTAAAGAGCTCACGAGGCTCGTCTATCGACAAACTCGTTAAGGCTGCAGAAGCAGTATCCACTAAAACAGAATCTAATTCCTACGCGGACGACAGATTCTGGAAACCTACCAGAGACAAAGCAGGAAACGGTTATGCCGTAGTCCGATTTTTGCCTGCACAGGAAGGTGAAGACCTACCTTGGGTAAGATATTGGGACCATGGTTTTAAAGGACCTACTGGTTTATGGTATATCGAGAACTCTTTAACTTCTATAGGGCAAGACGATCCAGTATCAGAGATGAACTCTGTGCTATGGAACTCTGGTCGTGATGAGGATAAAGCTATTGCAAGGGAAAGAAAAAGAAGGCTACATTATGTAAGTAATGTTCTGGTTGTTTCTGATCCCTCTAACCCAGAAAACGAAGGAAAGGTTTTCCTTTATAAGTTTGGTAAAAAAATCTTTGATAAGATTATGGAATCAATGCAACCTGCATTCGAAGATGAAGAACCAATTAACCCTTATGACTTCTGGGAAGGTGCCGACTTCAAAATCAAAATTAGAAAAGTAGAAGGTTGGGTAAACTATGATAAGTCAGAGTTTGCATCACAATCTGCTCTCTATTCTGGTGATGAATCAAGACTTGAAGAGGTCTATAATAAACTGTACTCACTACAGGACTTTCTTGATCCTAAAAACTACAAATCATATAATGAGTTAAAATCCAAAATGAATAAGGTTTTAGGTGTCGATGCTGGGGTGATGGCTCCCGAACCATCTGTTTCAGATGTGATGGAGGCTCCAGAAATCAAGCAAGTTGTATCTCCTGTGGTTGAAACACCAACAGAAGATGGCGGACCAGTTGATGAGGATGAAACCTTATCATACTTTGCCAAACTTGCAAAAGAGAGTTAAAAAACCTACGTAATAACAATAATACGGTTTTTAGGGGACGGCTGAGGTCGTCCCCTTTTTTTGTATAAATAATAATACGTTCATCCCGTTCGGGACGGAAGTAAGGATTGGCCTGAAGGAACGCATCTTAACCTTTAAGATAAAGGAGGATGTTATGGCTTACTATCGCGGTGTTAACTATACTCCCCAAGAAGATACTAAGACTACTACTGCTAAAAGCGGTGTGTATCGTGGTGTAAAGTGGGTAAGTGTAGACCAAGAAAAGTCGCCTAAAAGACAAAGCGGTATTTACCGTGGTGTTAAATGGGTTGCTTAGTATTAAGAAACAGACTGAAAGGGCCTTCGGGCCCTTTCTTTTTATCTGGTACTTAACCCCAGGGATGTTCTATCCGGAGCGGCAGGTTTTTGAGCAATGAATGTATTCGACTTTGTACTATTATCTTGACTTGAAAGAATATTTTGTGCAGCAGCCTGTATTGGAGTTTGAGTTGTTCTGGCTAATTCATTCTCAGCTGATGTGGTTTGTATTTCAGATCCATTTTCCATACTACCATCACCTTGTACTTTCATTGAATCTATTGCATCATCACCAGCCGTAAAGACCTTATTAAACCCTTCCATGAATGCTTCGCCTGGGGTTTGACCTCCTGGGAATGCGGCCGCTATTGCTGCCACGGCTCCTGCCGCTACAGCAGTTGGGAATGATAATATTTTCTTCATTATCTTTAATATGTTTAAGCCAAGATTTTGTATCTCGCCCATAAAGTCAATATTCTTTACCGTTTCCATAATCGTATCAACAAACGATAATACACTATCTTTTATTGTGGTAAATAAATTTGAAAATATTTCTTCAAAAGAAAAACTTGATAGAAACTCTGCAGCATTCTCAAAGCCTAATTTATCAGCAATGAATGCAAATGCTTTTCTTAACAAGTCCAGTAAATCTGTAACAAAGAATTTAAATAAATCACTTAGGGTGCCACCTAATATTTTTGATATGGTATCCAAGAACCCTTGGCCCTCTTGAAATCCTTTGAATATATTTTTAATTGTTGTGAATATTACAACTACTGGAACAAACAGTCTTCCTAGAAATTGGCCAATTTTAAAAAAGATACTGCCTACTGCTTTTACTACACTTAAAATTCTTTTAAACGCATCTGTTATAGGTTTAAGAGTTTTACTAAACCCGCCACCAGATGGTATTAATTTCTTTAAATCCATAAAAGGTTTTGCAAGTGTTCTTAGCGGCTGTAATATAAAATTCTTTAAATTCGTAATAAGAGTTCCTATTGCCTGAAAAGGTTTTGCAAGAGTACCGAATAACGATCCTAATTTACCAAAGAATCCAAGTTTACCAAATTGCCCTGTTGTTTTTCTGAATACTGCAAGTCCGGCAAATCCTGCAGCGAATGCAGACCTAGCATTTTTAACTGCAACTGAAACTGTCTTGAATGTATCTCTGACACTATCTACAATTTTAGCAAAACGAGCTGATACGTTTGTAAATAAATTGGTAAAAAAGGTTCTGGC
>MDTB01242423.1_pt1 | contig 15724 bp, 9 predicted proteins | sample 811161 | NCBI WGS metagenome assembly MDTB01 (sample SAMN05326650, study PRJNA326480) | marine metagenome | isolation source: seawater | place: Mediterranean Sea | collected 2009 | reverse complement strand
ATTCTTAGATACGTTCATCAGACTTACTATGAGATAAATCTAAACATATCAGCAGAAAGTGAAGGCTCTCTTAACTGGGCGGCATGGCTTGGATTTACACCCGCTGGGTATATAGATGATGAAGATGGTACAACCTTAGTGCATTTTGTGCGTTGCAATCCTGACAGAAAGAATGTTTACGCTCTAGCGTCACGGCCCGTAATGCACTGAGTAGCCCGTTAGGATACCTACGTTGAGGATGCAGAAGGATACCCAGAGAACAAATGCAACCTTAATAAAGGACTCTTGAAATGGCTAATACAATTGATACAGCCTTCATCAAGCAGTTTGAATCCGATGTGCACCTAGCATATCAACGCATGGGTTCTAAGCTGCGGAACACTGTTCGTACTGCAAACGCTACTGCGTCTGTTGTTCGTTTTCAAAAGATTGGTGCTGGCGTTGCCACTACTAAATCACGCAACGGTAATGTCACTCCTATGGAACTGGCGCACACAACCGTTGAAGCAACCATGAGCGACTTCTATGCTCCTGAGTATATTGACAAGCTGGACGAGTTAAAGACTAACATCAACGAGCGTCAAGCTGTTGCTCAATCTGCTGCTGCGGCTCTTGGTCGTAAGACTGACGAGCTTATCTATACAGCTATGGATGCTGGCGCTAGTGGTACTCAAATCCATGATACAGGTTCAGCTATTGAAATTGCTGACATTCTATCATTGTTTGAAACTATGGGTGTTGCTGATGTGCCAGAAGACGGGCAGCGTTATTTAGCGATGCACCCTAAAGGGTACGCTGATCTCTTTGCAATTAATCAGTTTGCATCATCCGACTTTGTTGGAGAGCAAAATCTGCCGTTTGCTGGTGGTATGACCATGAAGGAATTTATGGGCTTTAAAGTATTCTCTACTTCTGCTGTAACAGCAGGTAAGAATATGGCTTATCATACATCGGCAGTTGGTCTTGGTATTAACGCAGAAGTTGCTACCGAGGTTAATTATGTTGCTGAGAAAGCATCCCACCTTGCAAACTCCATGATGTCTATGGGCGCAGTCGCTATTGACGCCAACGGCATTTATGAAGTTCTTGACAACAACTCTTAAGAAAGGACTTCATCATGGCTTATGACGCAGCAGGACTACATCGCATCGGGGGCGCTAGTGGCGCTGCCCTTTGGATGTATCGCACCGCAGACGCGATTGCGACAGTCAACACAGCAGGTTACTTTAATACTGCAGCAGCAATGCTAAATGTTCGTGATCTGATTATTGTGCAGGATACAAATGTACCGACTACTAATTTTGTAACTGTACTTTCTAACACTGGTTCAGTGGTGGATGTGTCTGATGGCACAGCCGTTGCTGAAACAGACGGCGATTAAGGAGAGGGGGCTTCGGCCCCCTAACCACTCAGTATGGCAAGCACAGCATCCGATAGCCCGATTGACATTTGTAGCCGCGCACTAATTCTTATTGGTGCCGAGCCTATCACGTCATTTGATGATGGAAACAATGAAGCACTGGTTGCTTCTAATATGTATGAGGATGTAGCCCAATCAGCTTTAGTTAATACACGGTGGCGCTTTGCAACGGATCAACTTGTATTGAACCGACTTAGCGATGCACCTACTGGCAGATATGAAGCAGCATATCAAATGCCAAACAACTCACTTATGATCCACGCCTTAACGGTAAACGGATTTAACATTGAGTTTCAAACTTACAGTGACAATCTATTCTGTGATGCTGATGCTTCTGATGAAGTAGTGGCTGATTATACATACAGAGTTACCGAAGAGTATTGGCCTTCTTACTTTACAATGGCTGTTCAGTTTCAGTTGGCATCTGTATTTGCAGTATCACTAGCGCGTGATGGTAGTCTTTCTCAGCTTATGGATCAAAAAGGCGCAATGCTTATGGCTAAAGCCAGAGGTCTTGATTCACAATCGCAAACAACACGTAGGCTGGACACATCAAGATTTATTAGTAATAGGCGCAGCTAATGCAGAAGGTACAGGTTCCGATAACTAACTTCCAATTCGGTGAGGTTAGTCCTTCGTTGTCATCCCGAACTGATACTGCTGTTTATACGGCGTCTGCTCAGAGAGTAGAGAATATGTTTATTCGCTCCGAAGGTGGGGTAATTAAACGCGCTGGCTTGCAGAATTTATACAAGTACACTGACATAACATACAACTCTGCTAAGACGCAGCAAGCTAGACTAATGCCGTTTATCTTTTCGGATGACGAGCAATACATAGTTTCTATGGAAAATGCTAAGGTACGCGTATTTATTATTGATCCGTCTACTGGTGCAGTGTCATTAACAGCTACACTTACTGCTGATGTTGATAGCGCAGCGTTACCTTTCTCTGACACTTACTTGCATGAATACACCTTTGCTCAATTGGGTGATGTGCTGTTTGTGTGTCATCCTTTGTTTATGCCAAGGCAGATTGTTAGAACTAGCCTTACTGCATTCCAAGTAGAAACATTTACGTTTGATACTCGGTCTGACAAAGAGCAGATTTATCAGCCTTACTATAACTTTCACAATGCGGGTGTATCTTTAACGCCTAGCGGAACAAGTAGTAGTATTACTTTAACCATTGGTGAGTTTAGCGCAGAGGCCGATGATGATGGCATTTCTGTATCAGCGCAGGTAGCCAACAATGCTAACCTTGTTCTTGGTGGTGCGCTGGCATCTGGTGGCTCGGTTACGTTTGTGTACGGTAGGCTGGTTACTATTACATCTGGCGGTAATGATAGTGGTATATCATTTACTGTAACTGGCACAAATGTAGATGGCGATGCTCAAACTGAAAGTATTACTGGCGCAAATGCTGGTGTTGCTACTGGCACTAAGTTCTTTAAGACTATTACACAGATTGCTGCTGTTGGTGATCCTGCTGGAACAGTAAAGGCTGGCGTTACTGACAAAGCTGCTGTGCCTTACTTTGATACTACTGGCAGTCAAGCTGGTGGCAATTATGCTGACTCAAAGCATGTTGGAGTAACCTTACTTTATCATAAGTCGGAAATACTTATTACTTCTGTGCAGTCTGGAACTCAGGCTACTGGAACTGTGTTGGATAGTTTGTTTGTGCAGCTTAAAGCTAACGCACTTAGAACTATTGACGGTTCATCTACAGTAGAAGTAACGCATGTTAATCATGGTATGAGGGTTGGAGATTCTGTTACGCTATCCGAATGCGCTGCTGTGGGTAATATTGCTACTAGCAATCTTAATGGTGCTAGAGTTATTACAGGCATAACCGATGACAATAGCTATACGTTTACAGCAGGTGGTTCTGCTAATGCTTCTGTAGATGGGGGCGGTTCTCCTAAAGTAACCTCTGCTGCACCCACTACGGATTGGGCAGAGCAATCATACTCTAGTCTTAGAGGCTTTCCATCTGCCATTACCTTTCATCAGAATAGACTTTGCTTTGCTGGTACAATAGCGCAGCCAGATACTATCTGGATGTCTAAGTCTGCATCCTATTATAACTTTGATGTTGGTGATGCTAACGACAGTGACTCAATACATTTGACTGCAAGCATTGGTGAGGTTCAGCAAATCAGGCACTTGGTTTCTAACAGGGACTTACAGGTGTTTACTGCATCTTCTGAAATGTATGTACCTGCATTTCAAGACAAACCTATTACGCCTACTAACGCACAGGTTAGAAGACAAACACCGTTTGGTAGCGACTCTATACGTCCACAAGTTTTGGATGGCGCTACTATCTTTGTGCAAGCTGGTGGTTCTATTGTGCGTGAGTATTTGTTTACAGATACAGAGGAAGCCTACACTGCTGTTCCTGTGTCTTCTTTGTCTTCTCATTTGATAGACAATCCTGTAGAAATGAATACCTTTTACGGCGCTGTAGATCGCTCTGAAAGTTATGTCTTTGTTAGAAACGCATCTGGCAAGATGGCTGTGTTTAATTCTAACAGAGCAGAGCAACGTGCTGGTTGGGCTGAGTTTACTAGCCAAGGATTGTTTCACTCTACAGTTACTATAGATGATCGTGTGTTTGCTAACGTGGCCTTCCCAATGGGAAACGATACAACGAGGTATGTACTCTGTGAGCTTAAAGCGGATTCTAACATGGATATGTCCAAAACCTATACCGCGACAAGTACGAACAATGGAATCTTCACTGTTTCATCAGACTTTGAAAACGGTGCTGTTGTTAATGTTGTTAGCGGTAATAACTATATTGGTGAGTTTACTGTTTCTGGCGGCAATATTGATGTCAGTGCTGTAGAGGGATTAAACACTGCAGAGATTGGTTATAAGTTTGATGTTACTCTTAAGACCAATCCTATAGATACCAACACGCAAGCTGGCCCTGTGAGTGGTAAGATTAGAAGTCTTGCTAGTGTAATTGTTGATCTTAACTCTACGTTATCAATTAGTGTTAATGGCACTAACTTGGTTATTCGTCAGGTTAATGATGACTTATCTCAGGAACAGACTGCAGTTACAGGACGTAAAGAATTTAGATTGATGGGTTATGGCCGGACACCACAAGTAACTATTAGTCAATCAGCGCCGTTACCTCTACAAGTTAATGGCCTAATAGCGGAGTTAGTGTTTTGAAGGACTTATCATTACACACAGACTTTGATTCTCTTGAGCGTGAAATGCTTGAGGTTGAGCAGGTACATTGTCCTGTTAAGCATCACTTTGGTTCTGGTGTTTATATCCGTGAGGTGTTTTTGCCAGCAGGTACGTTAGTGCTTGGTCATGCTCATAAAGAAAAACATATAACCATTATGCTTCAAGGCGAAATGCTGGTTCACAATGGTGGCAAGGTTAGCAAGGTTAAAGCGCCTTGTACTTTTTTGGCTGATGTAGGGCGCAAGGCAGCGTTTATAATTGAGGACGCCATAGTGCAGAATGTATTTGCAACAGAAGAAACAGACTTAGATGTATTAGAAGATATGTTTGTAGATAAGTTAGATCATAGCGGCAGTGATATAAAGTTCTTTGAGTCTGAATTTGCGGAGGCAATAGCATGAGTTATGTAGCGGCAGCAATTGTAGCAAGTACAGCAATATCTGCTTATAGTTCTGTTAGGGCTGGCAAAGCTGCAAAGCAAGAGGCTCAGTTTAATGCAGCGCAGATGGAACGAGACATGGAGCTAGGTCGCGTTGAGGCAACTCAAAATGCAACCGCTATGGCTCAAGACTATGCACAATCAGTATCAGCTAATGACGCCTTCTTTGCTTTTGCTGGCAGGGATGTAACGGATAGAAGTGTACGCGCATTTATGGAACGGCAGGAAGAAATCTACAGTACAGATATTGCTAGGTTGGCATCCGATACTAACATGAGAGCGCAGAGTGTAGCGGCTATGGCTGGCGCAGAACGACAACGTGGACGCAATGCTTTGACTGCTGGTTATCTTGGCGCTGCTCAATCCATTGCTGGTGGGATTTACCAAGCTGGTACTACTGCTGCGCCTACAACTAAAACTGTTGATGTTAAAGCAAGAAGCGGAAGAACGTATAGCTCTGGCAGAAATTATAGTTTGAGAGGTTCGTAAGTTATGGCTGTAATTCGTCAGAGACAACAGGTTTTTAGCAAGCCAATCGGTGTCACTCGCATGGACACAGGCGAAGCAGATTTGTGGAAAACAGTTAAGGCTGGTGCCGATCAGTTGACTTCTATTGCTTTTAGAGAAGGGCAAACTATTGCCGAGGAAACTGGGCGTGAGGCTGGTCTAGCTTTAGAAGTTGATCAAATTACAGGCATTAATCCAGAAACAAATAAAAGAGAGCCTGTCGGTGCACCTGCAGGTTTTGGCAGTATAGCGCGTAGAGCCTATGAAAAAGTTGTTGATGCTCGGTTTATGGACGATGCGCAGAATCGTTTAAGGTTAAAAGCACAAGAGTTAGGTTCTAAATACAAGCGTAGTCCTGCAGAGTTTGCAAAGCAAATGAGTAACTTTGTTGCATCTACTGCCGAAGAAACTGCTAACGGTAAGTTTAAAAGTACGATCATAGAAGCTGGTGAGAGATACCTGTCGGAAATGCAGATCAATCTTATTGATCAACAGCGTACAAGAGCAAGAGGACGTGAAACTGAGTTAGGTAATTACAATTTACTTAAAGGCTCAGAAGAAGTTAATGACTTAGCAAAGTCTGGTCTTTGGGGTGATGCAGAGGGAAAAGCCCTAGAACAAATGGATAAAGCAAAAGATATGCTAGATGCTGGTCTTATAAGCATATCTGCTTACGACTCACATCACACTAATTATAAATCTTCTATGGCAAAAGGCATGGTAGAAACTGTAATAGACAATCTTAATTCACCAACTGAACGTGCACAATTTGCATTGTATTTATCAAGTAGAGGCGCTCAAGGTAAATTGCTTGGTAAGTTTGCAAACGACAATAAAACTCTTATAAATAAATATTTAATTGGCTCTGATTCTTATGTAGATCAAAGCAACATGACAGATGTTATGGCATTTTTTAATAGCATTGGTAATAGAGCAGATAAAGTTGATAATTTATTAGCTCAACAACAAGCAGCTAGAGACAGGATTGCTATAGAACAAGCTACTGTAAATATGAATGTTAATTCAGCTGATTTCTTTAATGCTTTTGAAGGCAAAGTAAGTAATTTTCTTTTGAAAGCTATTAATTCTGAGCCTGATCCTATGCAGCCTGATGTTTTGCCAGAACAACAACTTAGCTACCGAATTCAAAGTGTTGCGAGTAATGTTAATAGTATCATTGAAAAACAAACTAAAGCTATTACTGAAAGATACCAAGGCGTTCAACAAGCTGATGGTAGCTATACTGGTCGTGATCCAAACTATTCAGATGCAGATTTTGAGTCTGATAAGGAAACGTTAAGAAAAAAAGCGATTGATCCATTTGTATTGCTTGGGATTTCTGAGGGCAACTCGGATAGATTCTTTGATGCCTTAAAGAGTGATAACTATAATGGCTTATCTGATGTACAAATAATTGTTGCTGAATCTCTTAAACTTAACAGTAATATATTTACGCTTGATGATATTTCTTATGTTAAAGAATTTATTAGTGATAATAAAAACAATACTGTTGAAGCTGCACAACAAAGAATGCTTGTCTTTAAGGCTACTGATCTAGGCGATCAGGCTTTAAATCTTACCAATACATTAGGGTGGGAGAAAGCATTTCAATGGCTTGAAGAAAATAGTCGTAAAGCTGGCATTGTAGATAATGCTATAAGCGCACCAGAACATGAACGTCAGTTAGATAGATTTAGAATTGCTTGGTCAAAGAAAACTGTAGACTTTGCAGAGTCTAGGATGAACTCTCAACAACTTACAAATTTACTTAGCTTTGTAACAACAGGAAACATGCCTTTAAATTCATCTGGCCTTACAGAAGAAGTTGGCGAAAACATCCGAAACATTGCTGGCGAAGACATGAATAAAGAGGCTGTTACAGGTCACATTGAAAAATTAGTAAGGATTCATAAGCAAAGAGAAGCACAAGAAGCAGAACAAAGAGCATTACAAACTTCTTTAGCCAACGGAGATCCGCAAGCAGGTAATCCTGATTTATCAGAAAAGATTTCTAAGTTTAGCGATAAGCAAATTATGACAAACGTATTTGGCTTTGAGCCATCTGATACTATGTCAGACGAAGAAATGTCTAACTTTGTTAAAAACCTTATGCTTTCAAGTGATTCTTTAGCGCCAAGTACAATTCAAGTTCCTGATGGTCAGGGAGGTTTTGTAACTAGATATTCTGCTGGCACAGAGGGAGATACCGAAGGTGGTATGGCTGCGTTTTTGGTTTATCAAAACTTAAAGCGAGGTGATGGGGTTATATCTCAAGGGTTAGTTGATGCACTTACTAGCGTTGTTAATGGCACAACTGTATCTCCTACACAGTTAAAAACTGCTTTGCAGCACTATACTAATCTTAGCACTATAGTAAATAAAGACGGATCAATCACTAACTTACTGGCTGGAAAAGAGTCTTCATTTGAAGATGGGGTTTTAGAAAAGTTACATGCTATTCGCAGTATAAGTAAGCTGGCTGGCACAGAAAACTTAACTTTAATTGCAAGTAAACTAGCTGAAAATACGTTTGATGCAGAGTTTCAAACTCGCATGAAGAAAGAATACGGAAACGGTTATGCGTTTATATCAGAGCATTTAGACATAGAAAACTTTTCTGGTGAAGCTAAGGATGCTTTGGCTGGATATGCTAAGTATCTATGGATGACTTCTAGCGGCGATATTGACACTATTAAAGCTGGTTTAAAAGATGCTTATAAGCAGAAGTTTAAAGAAACTAGAGGTTTTGTAATGGATTCGGCTCAAACCGATCCAAACAAAAGCATGTACGCTTTGCATCAAGTATTTAAAGATGAAACGATACTTAATTTATTCAAGGATCACGTTACTTCTACGCTGTCAAATCCTGACATAGTAGCAATACATCCAACAGTATTAAGGCCGCGTACCTTTGGAGCTAACTCAAGTGGGCTTTCATTTGAAGAAAGACAATTCATTCCGTTTGCACCGTTAGTTTCAGACGTTACTGCTGGCGAAGTATTCTTACACCCACTGCCCTCAAGTAGCGATGGTGCAGTTTATTACATGGCTATGGAGCTAGATAAACTTGGCAATAAGATTCCCGTTAAAACTGTTCGTAATGAAATTATGATTTTCTCTAACAAAGAACAATACATCTTAGATGCTCAACAAGCGATAACAAATGAACAAGAGGCAGAAGCGCAAGAGTTAAGGCGGCAAGCTATTAAACGTCAAGAAATTAGACAGGATGCAGAGGAAAGTGGTGCTCTTTCTTCTGACGTTCAAGTTATTTTAGACCGTGTTAGCGAGGCTAAAAACAAACAATGATTACATCTTTACCTAATTTTCGTGAAACAACCGATTATGGAGTAGAAGTAAATCAATCTATGGCTTTTATGGATACAGTAGGCGCAATGAATAGTGCGTCTTATCAGCCATTTATAGATGCTTATAAAAATAGGCAAAAGCATGGATATGAAATAGACCCTTCTTATGATCCTTTACCAGATATTGATGAAGGATATATGCCATATCTTAACACGTTAATTCTTGCTCAAAATGCAGAGCATATGGCTGACTTAAAAGTTAATATAGATAGAGGTGTAGCTAATCGTAGAGTATTGGCTAACTCAGGATTTTGGGCGCAAGCTGGCGCTGGTTTGTTTGATCCTATTAACTTAATACCTTTGCCTTTTGGCGGTGCAGGTATCGGCATAGTTAAGTCTGCATTAAAAACTGGTGCTGGTGTTGGTGCATTGCAAGCGGGTTTAGAAATATCTAAGTCTGCGTTTGATCCTGTGCAAACTATGGAAGAGGGCGTTAGCAATACTGCTATGGCTGCTGTATCTGGTGCTTTATTTGGTGGTGCTTTTAGCTTGCCTATAAATAGGCGCATGAAAGCAGAAGCCGCACACATGAAGTCTCATATAGAAGCAACAGAGCGCCAACAAGATTTTGAAAATTTAGGCGCATTATCGGATGAAGAGCTTTCTGCAGCTAGATCAGAACCAATACGCAAACAGTTTGAGGGCGATAGCACAAAATATCTTAACGCAGAAGTTAAAACATTGCGCGATTCTACGATTGGGCCACAAGGTCCAGTGCCTTTAAGTGTAGATAAGCAAGCAAGACTAAAAGCAGTTACTTCTGAGCTTGCTGTAAGAAATTTAGATACTGTAGGTAAAGACCCTTACGCTATAGCTGCTGGCGGTACTGGCCCTATCTACCTTTCTACGCCTATACGCAGGGTGTTAGCCGCGTCTGTACCTGATTCAGTCAAAGAGCGTATGAGCCGTATGGCGTCTGATTCTGGCTTGCTGCAAAACCTACACGTTATGGGCAAGACGCTAGGTGCTTCTGTGTATCAGCGCATGGCACCGCTCAAAGGTGAATGGGTTAAGGCTGATGCAAAGCTAACTGAGCTATGGGGTTTATCTATAGGCACAGACATTAAGAAACGTGCTGGCATGAACCTTACAGAAAAAACAGTTGCTCTTGAATCTAAGTTTGGTAGCGGTCAACGGCAAACTTACAATGACTTTTTAGTTGAGATTAACAGGCAGCGTATATTTAAAGAAGAACCTAAAACTGAGGTAGAGGTTGCAGCGCGTAAGGTGCTTGATGATTTTTATGATGTATGGGGCCAGCGTCTACAAGATACAGGGCTTATAGGTAATAAGAATAAAATTGTTGCAGACATTGTTAAGGTTGATGGTAGGATTGCTGACCTTGAGGCTAGGTTAGCCAAGATAGAATCTAACCCTAAGTTTAAGTACAAGAAGATGACTGTTGCATCTATTCGCAGTCAAATGACTAGAGCCACTAAACGCAAAGAAGCATTGCAGGATTCTTTAGATGCTATTGCTGATGGCGATACACAAGTTAAACCTGCTAACGAAGACTTCTTTAGCCCTAGATATTTTGACCATGCTACAGTTAGAGCAAGGCGCGAAGAGTTAGAAGCTATTATATCTAAGTGGTATATGGATAATCCGTTTATTTACGTTAGAGATAAAAGCGGTAAGGTAGTAAAGCAAAAGTTGGACAGCAATAAAAAAGCAACTGACGCTAGAGCCAAGGCTACTGTAGACAGAATACTTAACGAAACTACAGAAGAAGCCGAGGATTTTTTTGGTTCTGGTAAATCAATGCACTTAAAGCACAGAGGCTTAGACATACCAAACAAGTTGGTTTGGGAGTTTATGGTTCAGAACCCTATAGATACTATGAAGTCATACGTACACAAAACAGGTGGACGTTATGAGTTTGCCAAGATGTTTGACGGGCAAGACTTTGATGAAATGCTAGAGGATGTGCGCCTAGAAATGATGGAGGCAGGACATTCTCAGCGTGACATTAACAAAGTAGTTAGAGACTTTGTGCATATGTATGACCGTGTAGTTACTTCTGTTATGAAGACTGACCCTGATCGTTGGGATAACAAGGCTGCATTTGTAATGAAAGAAGCAGCACAACTTAACTATCTTGGTAGTGCTGGCCTCTCTGCTATTCCTGACTTTGGCCGCATTATTATGGAGCATGAGATAGGTGATGTTCTTAAGGGATTGATGGAAATACTATCTAACGAGCGTGTTAGATTAACTAGCGAAGAAGCTAACTTTGCTGGTGAAGCCTTAGAAATGAATCAAGGCAATGTTCACATTCGTATGGTTGATGACATTAGCAATAACCCTAGAGCTACAACTAAGTACGACATGATGAAGAATGCGTTTTACATTGCTAACGGATTATCGCCCATTACTCAGTTTGCCAAGACACTAGACTCAATCATTCGCGGTCATGTTATAATTAAGGATTCTATAGCATGGAAGAACGGTACTATCTCTAAGCAAAACAAAGAGTATTTGTTGCGCTACGGCATTAGCGAAGAGATGGCATTAAACATTGCTGTTGCTCCATATCAAGTTACTGAGAAAGGGTTTTACTTACCTAACACTAAAGATTGGGAAAATGCTTATGCGTTTCCTGAGACGGGTAAGTATATGCCTAACGCTAAAATTACCTATGGCGATACTGGCAGATATAGAAAAGACGGTAGTTATGTTGCAGCAACAGTAGACTACGAAAAGAAAACTATTAAGTTTGACGTTGATTACATCAAAGGGACATTTAACGAAAAGCCTTGGACCCAACCAAAAGTAGAAGGTGTTAAGGCTCTTCCTGAGAATGCGTTTGAAACACCGCAACAATGGGCCAACTTTGTTATGATGCACGAAATCATGCACACAAAGTTTAAGCCAGAAGATTTAAAGCTTAATCTTGGCAAGGGCAAAACTTATGACCGCAATAATCCAAAGCACTATGCTAAGTACGAAAACAAAATCAACGACCTTGCACTTAAAGAACACAACAAGCAGCCTAAGATAGAAGAAGAGACTCTAACAGCCTTTAGGTCTGCGCTTTCTAGCGGAATACTTAACACAATCATGATGGGTACCCCCGCTGACAAGCCTATTTTAGTGGACGGTGTGGCTTACGTTCCTATGAATGTGGCACGTATGTTCGGAATGAAAGAAGATGCGCGTGTAAGGGGCTACTCACGCATTGAGAGCGGCCTTCTAGGGCTTCCCTTTCAGTTCTATAGCTACGCATTGGCAGCAACGAACAAGGTTGCAGGGTCATTTATGCAAGGGCAGATGAAAAACAGATGGGGTGGATTGGCTACAGCGATGGGCGCTGGCTATCTATCGCTCATGATTAAAACGCCTGACTTTGCTTGGGACAACATGGATATGGAGGATCGCTTTGCTAGGGCATTTGATCAGAGTGGTGTTATGGCTCTATACAGTGATTTGTTTTACACTGCTATGTCTACTTCTCTTGCCCTTGGTGGTCCTAATATTAGCGGTGGAATGCTTAACCCGAAGTTCCCGCCGCGTGAGGGAACGATGGGAATGGTAGATGCAGCTACAGGTGTTGGCGGTGCTGGCGTTAGTATAACTACAGATTACGCAGAGGGTGTTGGTCAGTTTCTTAACGGTGAATACGGCGAAGGAGCTAAACAGATTATGCGCTCGTTGCCTTTTGCTAGAATGTGGTTTTGGAAAAATCAAATGAATGAGGCTACGAATGCTATATCCCGCTTTTAATTGTGCGTTGCTATGGATTTTATCTACTGTTAGCAGAACCGAAAGGAGTGCAGTATGACTATTAGTTTAGCGCAAAACGCAGCGCGTGTATCTTACTCTGTAAGTGAGGGCGCTACACAAACATCGTTTACTGTATCGTTTGAGTTCTTTGATGATGCTGATCTTAATGTGTATGTTGATGGCACTAAGAAAACTCTTACTACGCATTACAGTGTAAGTGGTGGTAGTGGTTCTACTGGCGCAGTAGCTATATCAGTTACAGGAGCTACTGGTGGTAGTACTGTAGTTATTACCAGAGACATTGCGCTTGCTAGAACGACTGACTTTCCTACGTCTGGATCGTTTCAAATTGCCACTCTTAATACTGAGCTAGATCGCTTTACTGCTATTGCTGCTGATCTTAAAGATTCTGTTGATCGTTCATTGCAGCTAACTGATTATGATGCTGCTGCTACATTGGTTCTTCCTGCTGTTGATGATCGTAAGGGCAAGGCTCTTATATTTAATAGCTCGTCTGGTAATGTTGAGGCTGCGTTTCAAGTTACTGCTGCTGCTGTAAATATATCTACATTAGATGTAGGTGCGTCTGCTACTGCATCTGTGGCGGTATCAGATGGTACAGCTACGTTTTCTTTAGGTATTCCTACTGGCGCAACGGGTGCAACTGGTGCAACAGGTGCGGCTGGTGGTGGAATGGCTAATGTGGTTGAGGATACTAGCCCTCAACTTGGCGGTAATTTAGACACAAATTCTCAAAATATTTTAATTGATGACGCGCACTTTATTGGTGATGAAAGTGGTAATGAACAAATCGTATTTCAAACAACTGGCAGTGCGGTTAATCATTTAGAAATAACTAACAATGCCTCTGGAAGTAATCCTATTCTTAGCGCGGCTGGTGACGATACAAACATTGGCATTGCTCTTACACCAAAGGGTACTGGTGAAATTGTTATTGCAGCAGGTAATTTAAACTATGGTGGCACAGCAGTTTCTAGTACAGGCGCTGAACTTAATTATTTAGACATAGCAACTCTTGGTTTGTCTGAGGCAAGCAAAGCTGTTACGGCAGATGCCAACGGTGTTATTACATTGGACAATGGCTTTAGCGAAGAGTATGCGGCGGTAACATCTAGCAGCAACGCAATAGCAATTGACCTTAGAACAGCTAACAATTTTAGTCACACACTAACTGAAAACACTACAATATCATTTGCCAACCCAGCAGCCAGCGGCAAGGTTAGCGCGTTTACTTTAAAGGTTGTGCAAGCAAGCTCTGCTAAAGCAATCACATGGCATAGCAGTATCAAATGGGCTGGCGATACAGCGCCTACGCTATCAACGGGCAACGGTGAAGTGGATGTGTTTACTGGCTACACGGTAGATGGTGGAACTAATTATTATATGTTCACCGCAGGGCAGGTAATGTCGTAATGGGAACTGTAGCTAAAAAAATTATGATGGGGTCGGGTGCAGTAGCCCTGCCTAGTGATGACCAGTTCAATAGAACCTCGTTTTTAAGCCATTTTGACGGGAGCAACGATGGCGTGAACAATGCGTTTGATGATGGCTCTGCAAGTAACCACACAGTCACTGCTGCAGGAAATGTAACCCAAGGCAGCTTTGGGCCATTCGCAAGGCCTGATGGTAACTGGGGTTGGAACTTTGATGGTGATGGTGATTATTTAACCGTTGCTGACAGCACAGAGTTTGATTTCGGAACTGGTAATTTTACGATTGAAGGATGGATAAATCCTGCCGTTATATCTAGCTTTCAAGCAATTTTTTCCATTGGCTCAGCAGTACAAATTTACAGTTACAACAATAGTATTATTGCTTATTTTAATGACGAAGATAACACAAGCTCTTATACAATTAACGGACTAACAGGCCCTTCATCATCAGTCTCAGCAAATACTTGGACACATTTTGCTGTCGTGCGAAATGGAAATACATATACAGCATATGTCAACGGTGTTGCAGGATCATCCCTAACGTCATCAGACACTGTTGCTAGTTCTTCAAACGCCCCTGCAATCGGGACGTATTTACCAGCCCCAACCACTTATGAGTTTAACGGTCACATCTCTAACCTACGATTAGTAAAAGGCACAGCAGTATATACAAGTAACTTTACCCCATCAACAAGCAAACTAACAGCTATCACAAATACCAAACTACTGACCTGCCAATCAAACAGGTTTATTGATAACTCTGCTAGTGGTCACGCAATCACACCAACAGGCACACCAGCAGTCTCAGCATTTGGCCCATTCCTAACTAGCAGTGTGTATGACCCTGCGGTAAACGGGGCGAGTGCTTACCTTGATGGAAATGGGGATTATTTATCTATTGCAAATAGTTCTGATTTTAATCTTGCTGCTAATGACTTTTGTTTTGAGTTTTGGTTCTGGTGTGATTCCCTTGCTCAATATGATACTATTTTGAGTCTATATAATACTTGGGCAATAGAACAAGAATCCAGTGGAGGGGGCATTAAAATAGCTATGTGGATTTCTAGTGGCTCAAGTGGCAGTTGGGATTTATTAAGTGCTGGAATAATGTCTAACCTATTAAAAGTAAACGAGTGGAATCATTTAGTTATTGCTAGAACAGGAAACACCCTCAAAAGTTATCACAACGGTGCTATCGTTTACAATTCAAGTTTTAGTGGAACGATTGGGTCTTCATCTAACATTTTGTATTCAGGAACCTATGATACTTCAGCATATTGGTGGGACGGTTATATTTCAGACGTTAAATTAAGCAATGGTTCAACAGGAGGAATTAATGTATCTGGTAATACAATTACTGTACCAACAGCCCCACTAGCTGTAACAGATTCAAACACCAAGCTGTTACTAAACATGGCAGATGGTCAGGCGATTGATAGTGCTGCACAGAATAATCTGACGTTGTATGGCAATGCTAAAATCAGCACAGGGCAAGCTAAGTTTGGCAATACGTCAATGGTGTTTGATGGTACTGGTGATTACTTTACCCTGCCAAGTAGTTCATTTAAACCCTTTGGTACAGGTGACTTTACTATTGAATGTTT
>MDTB01220362.1_pt1 | contig 15724 bp, 26 predicted proteins | sample 811161 | NCBI WGS metagenome assembly MDTB01 (sample SAMN05326650, study PRJNA326480) | marine metagenome | isolation source: seawater | place: Mediterranean Sea | collected 2009 | reverse complement strand
GGTTTATTCCGCGCAAGATTGTTCCGAGAAAAACAAAGAAAGGCAAAGATTATTGGATTGTTGAAGTTATTGACTCCAACAATGAATTGACACGAATTCGATGCTGGGGTATTAAGCCAGAGAAGGATCGCGTTCACCTTAACCGCCCATATATGGCGAGACTCAACTACGACGAAAACTGGGGATTCTCCACTTACGCAGTCGGCAAAACATTTAGGTTATTAGCATGAAAAAGAAACAGTGGTCAGATAAGACTATTTTAAAATCTATTCCAAATCCATCATCTGGGGCTTATGAGATTAAATTAAAAGCGCCTGAGATTACTTTTGAAGGTGTTCGAGGACAACCAGACTTTGCCCTGTTATATATCACCTTTTATCCAAAAAATAAAGTAATCGAACTAAAGTCGATGAAAGAATATTTTTATCAATTTAGAAGTAGAATTTATTCTTACGAGAGATTAATTAATGTAGTGTTTGAAGACATGATGGAAGTTTATGATCCAGAAAGGCTAAGGCTTGTAATGGTCTGTAATGCACGTGGCGGTATAAGCTCAAAATTAACAATTGATTCAGACTGGGATTCCCGCGGGGGTTCTGAAAAATATAAAGACTGGATCGGACAAAGCGAGGAATGGTAAATGAACTTAATTAAAACTTTTAGTCCTCTCCTTAAGGAGCCAAAACTTATTGATGACCTACCAATTGTTTTGCGAGTTAGAAAATTCGACGAAACTGCCGCAAAGGAGTTTTCATCACTTGTTTCTAAAGCGCAAAATACAGGCCAGCCTGTTTTACCAATTATTATTGACAGTTACGGGGGACAGGTGTATAGTTTAATGTCGATGATTTCTGATATTAAGCACAGTCGCATCCCCGTAGCCACAATAGTGCAGGGCAAGGCTATGTCGTGTGGTGCTATTTTGTTTAGTTTTGGCGCCGATGGCATGAGATATATGGATCCTGATGCGACTGTTATGATTCACGACGTTAGCTCAATGGAGCGAGGCAAAGTAGAAGAAATAAAAGCATCCGCCGAAGAAACAGAACGGTTAAACAAAAAAGTTTACGAAATGATGGCAGAAAATTGTGGCCACCACAAAGATTATTTTTTGGATATTGTGCACGAGAAAGGTCACGCAGACTGGTTTTTAAACGCTGATGAGTGCAAGAAGCATAATTTGGCTAATCACATTCGAGTGCCTGAATTAAAAATAGAAACAAAGGTCCATTTCGACTTTAAATAAAACTATTTAAAGCATGGCCGCTGCTACCAAACTTCGATGGAAAAAGTTAATAGTTCAACTTCGCTATATGCACGAGGAGTTGGAGATAGTTAAAAACATGTCTGATGAAGCTGGTCCTGAGTTTCAAAAACACTATGAAAATTATTGTTCAAAAAATAATATAGATCTTGATGAACTAAACAACAAGCATAACGAACGGATTCAAAAACTATACGCTAAAAAAGACAAAACAATAACCGTACAAGAGCACACCGGCTCTACTGAACTGGCATTGTCAGAAAACAAATATGATGAAACAGTAGCTCAGGAAATGCCTGCAAGTATAGAGTTTACAAACGAAGACGACAGAGAGATGTATGAAGTTTTCTCCAAACTATTTCGTAAATTAGCCACAGTTTTGCATCCAGATAAATTAATAAACTCAAACTATGACGACGAGAAAAGAAAAGAAATGAGAGCTATGTTTACAAGCGCAAAAACTGCTTTGGAAGAAAAAAGATACTTTATCTTAATTGATTACGCCGAAAAGCTCAACATACCCACACCAAAAAACTATAAACAACAAATAAGTTGGATGAAGAGGGAGGTAGAGTCTGTAAGATCGGACATAGCAGCTGTCACTAGAACATATAACTATTCTTTTGCTGAAGCTGAAACAGAAGAACAGAAAGATAATTTAATAAGAAAATTTATGAACCAAGTTTTTGGACATAATTCAATAATTAAACAACAAAAAGATGTTGACAACGTTGTTTAAGTCTGATATATTAATAAAGAATTAAGGAGGGCCAAATGGCTACAACAAACGAAGAAAGAAAGCGCTATGTTAAGGAATACATCCGATCCATGGTGGCAATTGAAGAGGCGATGGAGCCTTATAAAGAACAAAAGCGTGATCTGCGTGCGGAATACAAGGAGAATGGTTGGCTGGATACTGATGAAATTCGCGCCGCTGTTAGAGCATATCGCATGTTTAAGGATAATGTAAACATTGATGAGGTTGTTGAGAATTTTGAGATGTTTAGTGGAGGTAACAGTGATTCTTGAGTATGCACTGACGCGCCCAAACGCACATAACCCACAGCGCGCAAATCCGTCTGATGCCGGCCTGGATGTGTTTTATTCTCCCGATCAGGATAATCAAGCTATCGCTATTGGTCCTGGCGACAGCAAAGTAATTCCCACTGGGCTTCGTTTTGGTGTTCCACATGGCTACATGCTTGAGGTGAAAAATCGTAGTTCTGTGGCAGCAAAACGCTCTCTTATTGTCGGGGCCTGCGTAGTTGATTCTGGATATGATGGGGAGGTCTTTGTAAACTTGCATAATGTTGGGTCGACCATACAATATATCAGAAAGGGTGACAAGATTGCGCAACTAGTGATGATCCCAGTCGTGCATTTCAGGACAATGCAGAGCGAATCAGGTGATTTGTATCAAAGCCCGATTACCATTAGTGATAGAGGCGATGGGGCCTTGGGGAGTACTGATGCATAAGATTGCATTTGATCAAATCTATACCTTTGATTTATCTGGAACTTTTTCGTTCGGGAACTTATCGACAGATATGCTAAGCGACATCTATAAAGATGGTCGTGTAGCATCCCACCTCCTAGAACGACAACTCGTGTTCTGGTTCCCGGAACTAAAGCATATCAAGGGCTGCGAAGACCATGATCATGTCAACAGGTTGGACGAGAGCGTACAATATGATGCTAAGAATTTTACCGCAGGTGGTTGCAAGTTTCTTCCATCTAGCATGATTGGCACTGGTCGAGCATTTGATGAAGAAAGGTTTATTTACAAGACTCAAAAAATGAATTACATTATTTGTGATATTGTTGATTTTCCCAAGATTAGCGTCGTCTTCAAGAAAGGTAGTGAACTATCTGAACAATACCCTAATGGATGCATCAGCAAAAGTAGAAGAAAGGAATTCTTTGGTGCCACAGCGTAACTTAGATCAGTTTTATACAAAACCATCCATCGTAGGATATGTTCTTCCGATGGTTGACTTGTCACAATATGATTTGGTTGTTGAACCCTCAGCAGGTGCTGGAGATTTCTACAAAAAGCTCCCACCGGCCACCCGGATTGGTTTAGACCTTGACCCGGCCTGTGCAAATATTTCCCGCCAAGATTTTTTTGATTATAGGCCAACACAAGCTAAGAATATCTTGACGATTGGCAACCCGCCGTTTGGTAAAAACTCAAGCAATGCAGTTAAGTTTTTCAATCACGCCGCGACTTTTTCTAGCTGCATCGCTTTTATTGTGCCGAGAACGTTTAGAAAGGCATCGATTATCAACAAGCTTGATAAAAGATTCCATCTCATCACCGAAGAAATATTACCCTTAGAGGCATTTTATCTGCCTACTGGTGAGTCATACAGTGTTCCAACTGTATTTCAAGTTTGGCAGAAACAAGAAATCGCTCGCGAAGATGAAGAAATTTACCATTCGCACCCAGACTTTGAGTTTTTGGGCACTGAAAGTTATGACTTCTCGCATGTCGAAGTCACCGTTGCACAATCATCGGGCCACTATGGTCAAGAAGATAAAATAAACTACCAAATGACAGATGAAGAATTACAACAAATTAAAAGCCTGCGTAAAAAATACCCTAGGATGTTTTCTGCACACCGAATAGTTAAGGCTAAGAAACTTTTAACTTGGAACACTGAGCCTGACTTTGCATGGCGCCGCGCCGGATCCCGGGCCGGAGAGATTTTTGAAGAATATCAAGAACACCCAACCGAGGGTTTTGAGTTTATCAAATTAAAAAACAATACAGCCATGGAAGTTTTTAGGGCAATGTGGCACGACGTATGGGATCCGACCTATAATAGTGAGAAGACACAAGAGAAATGGGATACTGCTGGCCAGCCAAGTATATCAAAACACGAATTAATAAAACGTTATAAGGAAACGAAAAATAAATATGAATAAAACAACACAACAAACAATGTTCTCATCAAAAACTGGAAATTGGGCAACACCACAAGACTTTTTTGATAAGCTTAACTGGCGTTTTGGCCCTTTTGACTTAGATCCTTGTGCTAGTCCACACAACACCAAGTGTGCCAACTTTTTTACTAAGGCTGAGAATGGTCTAGAAAAAGATTGGGAAGGGCACACATGTTTTGTTAACCCTCCTTACGGAAGAGGTATTGACAAGTGGATCGAGAAAGGCTATAATGAAGCTATGAAAAATGAAACAAAGGTAGTGATGCTAATTCCTGCCCGCACCGATACCAAATATTGGCACCAATATGTCATGAAGGCATCAGAGATTCATTTTGTGAAAGGTCGCCTCAAGTTTGGCGACAGTAAGAATTCCGCACCATTCCCATCAGCAGTTGTAGTATTTGATGGCGGTAATGAATTGTGGAGAGTTGAAGGCATTAACAGATAGGAGAAAATAATGACTGAAGAAATTTTACAATCAGCTATAACTGGTTTAAAAGCAAAGGCAACCGAGCGGTTTGCGATAATTAAAGATTTATATCACAGACCAGCAACTATTGAAACTGTTGATCAAATTACCCAACATGCGATTGCATTAGCTCAGCTTGAGGGGGCGATGATTACTTTGCAGCAATACGCATCAACTTTGGCTATGCAAACAGAAAACGAAGCGGTTTCTAATTTGCCAGAAGAAGCGACCCCAGTTGAGGCGGAAGAGTTTGATGAAGAAGATGAACTCCACATAGGGCATGATCAGCTTATGAATCGTTCTCAAGAGTATCGTAAATCTATGAAAAATCGTAAGCACCATGAATCGTAAACAAAGAAGAGCCCTAAAAAAAGCTGCTGGCGAAGCACAATCACAAAAGCTATCTAAAAAAGTCTCACAATTTCAGAAACTACCAGATATGTGTTTGACTTGTGAAAAGCCGTTTGATAAGAAAAGCAAACAAATGGTTAGGACTTGGAATGTTGTTGTGAGAGATGAGGAAACTGTTAGGCTTTATTGTCCAGAGTGCTGGCAAATGGCCAACAACATTATTAAAGATTTTAGACAGGAGATAGAGAAAGATGCCCGTAAGTAGAATATCAAAAGATGCAATAAAAAAAATGATGAAAGGTAGAGTAAACGTTAATGATGAAACTTTATGTGTGATCAAATTTTATTCTAATGGTTGTCACTTGTGTCACGCTCTAAGTTCGTATTATTTAGACATATGTGAAGAATATAAAGATGTGCTATTTTATGCCTTCAATGTGGATGACGATGATGAGATACCAATCAAGCTTGAGTTAAATGGCGTCCCATCTATTTCAATGTTCAAAATTAAAAGAGGACAAAAAGCGAAGATTTTTAATCTACCAGATCCAGATAGACCAAACAACGAAACATGGTTTACAGCAAAACAAATAAAAAACTTTATTGACAAGGAATTAAAATGAATATAAAGCCAAACAGTACAGCACTCTCTTACGACGATGTTCTTCTTAAACCTAGGTTTTCTGATATAGAGTCAAGAAGCGAGATCGATCTAAGCATCGATATGGGTAAAACACTCCAACTTGGCATGCCAATTTTTTCTTCTCCGATGGACACTGTTTCTGAATCAAAAATGGCGATTGCAATGGATGCAGTGGGTGCTTCTGCGGTCATCCACAGATATAACACGATTGAGCAGCAAGCTGAAATGATTACAGCCGCAGTCAACGAATCACAAAACAACGTTGGGGCAGCTGTCGGCATATCCGGTGATTATTTAGAGAGGGCTACGGCTGCATTTAATAGTGGCGCCACTTTCATCTGTGTTGATGTGGCCCATGGCCACCACAAGATGATGAAAACAGCATTGCATCGACTGAGAAGGATGCTTGGCGAAGATTATCATATAATGGCCGGCAACGTCGCCACTCTTGAGGGAGTGAATGACTTGTCCGATTGGGGAGCAGACTCAGTAAGATGTAATATTGGGGGTGGTTCAATATGCTCTACACGAATTCAGACTGGCCATGGCATGCCAGGTCTACAGACAATTTTTGAATGCGCCAAAACAGATAGAGATGTAAAAATTATAGCTGATGGTGGAATCAAAAATTCTGGAGATATTGTAAAAGCTATTGCCGCCGGCGCTGATGCTGTAATGGTTGGTTCGCTTTTGGCTGGAACCCAAGAAACGCCAGGTAGCATAATGAAAGACGGCAACGGACTGATCTGGAAAGAATACAGAGGCATGGCTTCCAAAGAAGCACAAGTTGATTGGCGTGGTAAATATTCTTCATTTGAGGGAGTTTCTACCCGCGTCCCTCATCGTGGTCCCGTTAACTTAGTCTTAAAAGACTTAGAGAAGGGGATTCGCTCTGGCTTCTCATACAGTGGTGCCCGCAATATAAGAGAACTGCAAGCAGTAGCAGAGTTTGTTGTGCAAACGTCTGCAGGACAGTATGAAAGCAATACACATATCAACACTAGGGCTTGGTGATCATGGAGCACGAAATAAATTATGGTAATTTAAACAAGAGAATTGTGTTTACTGAAAACGATCATCGACACGTTAATTTTTTAATGAAATTAAAGTCATTGGGAGTAACGCAATCAAAATTTTTTAGATATATCATCACAGGTATGATAAACGACGACGAAAGATTATATAATTTTATAGATGAAATTAGCGATGTTTCTGTTAAGAAAAAGAGTACCAGCAAAAAAATGAGGAAAAAAGGTATTGAAAACTTGTCGGACTTTGGACTTAACGATGGCGAAGTAAACAACATATTTGATATGATAGCAGAGGAGTTTCCTGAATTATGAAAAACAAAGATGGACTCCTACAGTGTTCGAGGCGATGTATTGAATTAAAACAAACATGTGATGCTTCAGATTGTCGTCACTGGATAAAATACCCTAGCGAATATAATTGCTGTCTAATATCGATACATGAAAACGGCCCAATGACATTGAGACAAGTAGCAGAGAGAATTCAATTATCGTTTGCTCGGATTAAACAGATAGAAACTAAAGCACTACAAAAGATTAAAAAACGCATTGACAGCTTTGATTCTTATTTTTAGTGCCGTTATTGCAACACACAACTACTTATTTTTGAGTTTCTTTAAACAAGAAAGGAGATTTTTTTAATATGGCTCGTAAAACACTTTTAAACGAACAAGAGATTCGTAAATTTTTAAAACTCGCAAACATCACAACTGTTGGCGATAAGCAAATCGAAGAGATGTATGGCGGTGGCACGTATAATCGCGATGAAGACGCAGAAGCTGAGATCGAGATTGACGCCGATGAAGAGCCAGCACCTGCTCCAGAGCCGTCTTTGGAGGACGAAGAAGAATTGCTCGGCGATGAGCCAGAGGATATGGGCGCCCCAGATGACGGTGACATGGACTTAGGCGGCATCGATGTGTCTGAAAAAGAAGAGTTAATGGCTGACGTAGTGCAAGCGGTTGCAGATGCATTAGGCATAGCTGACCGTGTTGATATTGAAGCAGGCGAGGGAGATGCAATGGACGACTTGGGCATGGGCGATGAGCCTGTGGGCATGGAGCCGGAAGCACCGCTGGATGCCCCCGAAGGAGGTGATGATTCACTTGATATGGCACCGGCTGACCTCGGCGGAGATGATGAAGCTGAAGATGATGATCCAATGATGGAAACCATGAGTGAAGACGATATTGTTTCAGAAGTTGCACGTCGTGTTGCTCTGCGGTTGCAAGATCAGAACAACAAAGAAAACATGGTAGACAATCTCGCTGAAAGAATCTTGAAAAGATTAACTAATTTAACTTGACAAAATAAACACGAGCAATTATAATAACCACTAGGAGCTATTTACTCCAGTGGTTATTTTTTTGGAAACAACATGGAATATTTACTTTACTTCCTTATCTTCATCTTTGGCATAGCGACCCATAAGACTTTCTTTGTATATCGCTCAGCTTATGCTAGTTTGTTTATTATAAGGATGGCACAAAAAACCTCACTATCTATGATCGTGCGCGCATTAGAAAACTATTCTTATGCTAAGACATTTTGCATACAGCAAATGAATAAAAATGGCGCCTCTGAAAAAGAAATAGAAAATTTTAAAATATACATTGAAAATGATATTGAACTTTTAAAACAATCTTCTATAAAAGAAATGAACAAGATACTGCCTAATTACTTTAATAGCGCCGAGATATTCCACGACTGGCAATCGGCCATGGTGTTCTTGGAAAGCTATCAGCAATTAAAAACCAAACAGGAAAAAACACTATGATTAAAAAGATAAAAGAAATGATCACCCCCACAACAGAAAGTGCATCTAGCACAGGTGAAAAAAGAATTATTATGGTGGATCCATCTGAGTTGTTAGCAGCTGCCGATGATGGGCCACCTGCCGATCCTGACTTAAGAATTTTGGGCCTCTTCGGGGATGTTCAAGAAGAAAAGGTCGCTGAATTAATACACGGTCTTCTGACTCTCAATGAAATTAACAAAAACTCTAAGGAAGATAAACAAAGGCCAATTGAATTTTATATCTCAACTTATGGTGGTAACGCAGACGACATGTTTGCTTTGCATGATGTTATGAGACAAATAAAAGAAACTAGCGAAGTTCATACAATAGGATTAGGAAAGGTGATGTCTGCCGGAGTGTTGCTATTATCTTCTGGCACGAAAGGAAAGCGAAAAATAGGAAAGAATTGTCGAGTCATGATCCATTCTGTTATGGGGGGAAACCATGGCTCTCTGCATAACATGATGAATGAGCTTGAGGCCATTGAACAATTACAAGACATGTATTGCGATGCACTTATAAACAACACAAAGCTTACCAGAGCCAAGCTTAAAAAAATGATAGAACGCAAAGTAAATGTCTATTTATCTGCAGAAGAAGCGGTAGAGTTAGGGATCGCTGATATTATTATCTAGAGGAAATTAAATGGCTGATTACATTAAAGATATGTTTATAGAAGTTGAAAGACAGGAAGAAGATGCTCCACAAATAGAACAAGTACTGAAAGAAGATTTCATTAAAGAGGCTCAAAAAATAGACTTGAGGACTTTAATGTCGATGATTGAAGAAGCTGTTTCTTCTGCCGAAGTGATAGATCAAATAAAGGAAGAGGCACCAAACATCAATCAAACCACTGATGAAGAAGCTATCGAAATGATTCTTAAGATGATCCCTAACATTGAAGTTTCGGAGATTGGCTGGTCTGATGTTCGAACCCCTGGCGATGGAGAAGCTGGTGAAATTAAGGGTCCACAGAGACAATTGCTTGAAGGGTATCTAAGCAATATTCAAGGTTCAGACTTTGCGGACAAAATTAGAAGTGTTTCCCAATTCTATTCTAACGGTATTGGCATGGTTGAACAACAAGCCGGAAATGACAGAACAAAAAGAATTGCTCAAGCTATCTCGTATCTCGTATTTTACAAAACACTTACAAAGGTTATTACCAATTTTAATGCTTCATCCGCCGGCTTTAGTTTTGAATCATTTCTTGCCGCTCTAGTCAACGGATATCAAATTCCAGCAAACACAGGAACTATTGCTGATTATGTTGACCGCGCTAGCGGCGAAGAGATTCCAGTCAGCCTTAAGTTATATAAGGAAGGTAATCTAGAAGTTGGCGGCAGCTATACAGATCTTGTCAGAGATCTGGCGGACCCAAAGTACCCCAACTCTATTGATGGCGCTATGCGATATGTTGTATGCACCAAGACACTTAGTGGTGATGATTTAGAACAAGAAGGTAAAATTGATTTTTACCAGTTTGACATTAGCCTTAATAATGTTATGAATATCATCGCGTCTTCAAAACAGAAATCTCAACAGTGCATTATGATACCGAAGCAAATTGCCAGCGCACTGAAAGGTGGCAGGGTTGATGGTGTCAGTATGGCTGATACGCTCCCTGGTGAAGCCAACTTACCAAGCGATGAGGATTTAGAAAAACTATTCATAAAATATCTTGACGAGGCTTTCAAGATGAAGGACATTTCTTTGTCGCAAATGCAAACCAGTGATATTCTGCAAGGTATTGACTATGGAAAAAAAGATGAAATGTTTAATGATTGGATTCAACAGATAGGCGACGACAAGGTAAACAAGGGCGTTGTTCGCGGCCGCTCTACTCTCAATAAAGAAAAGATCAGAGAATTACTACAAAGTCTTGACTGGGTGCCAATACAAAATAATCAAGGCAAGTCAATCAGCGATTTTTATTTAGCAGGATACATTATTGCAGCTAACAACGCCGTAATCAACGACCAAAAGAAACAAAAACTAGCCGACAAGCGCAGCTTGGAGATTAAGCGCATGGTTGCTGAAGGAGAATTTTTGAGTCCCGAAGAATCTGCGAGAGCCTACAACAATATGGGCCCGCGCCAAAAAAAGGTTGCACTACTAAACAGTTGGGGCTATCTTACAAGGGGCCACTTTTCTCTTAATCAAAAACAAGCAGTTAACCAAGGGCCGCCTACGAACACAATAGCAGTGGGCTCTATTAAAGTTGGCCGAGAAGAGGTTGCTAAAGTTGTTAACAATATTAGAGAAATTCTAAACGATGAGGTAACAGAAATCTTTAAATCACTTAAGATTCTGTCCGATAGTTTAAATACCTTTTTTGCTGGGGGATTATCCGACGATTCACTAGCTAGCACATCTATTGACAACGCAAACAATATTAGTTCAAAAGAAATCCTTAAAACTGATAAATAAACTTGACAAAGTTTCCAAATCAGATTATAATATAACATAACTTCGAGGTAATAATGAGTCGAGAATACGACGACAATCAAACACTACAACAAAAGATTATGAGAGGGGCCAACATTCTAGCTGACAATGTAGCTTCCACGCTTGGCCCAAGAGGTAGAAATGTTCTGCTACAAGAAAAAGGTAAGACACCGTTTGTTACTAAGGATGGTGTAACTGTAGCGCAATTTGTATCTTTGGAAGACCCAATTGAAAATGCTGCTGTCCAGATTATTAAACAGGCAGCCGTTCAAACTAATTCAGATGCTGGCGATGGTACAACAACCGCCACAGTATTAGCGAGATCAATTTTAAAAGAATCCCAAAGATTGATAGCTTCAGGTGTATCACCCACAGAACTTCAAAGAGGTATTTTAGTCGCGACTGAAGAAGTTGTTAAGAACCTAAAACAATTTTCGCACCCGATACGGAGTATTGAAGATATACAACATATTGCCACAATTTCTGCAAACAACGATCCAACAATTGGCAAATTAGTGGCTACTGCGGTTGATAAAGTAGGGCAAGATGGCTCAATAACTATTGAAGAATCGAGATCTTTAGAGACTTCGATTGATATAACAGAGGGATTCAGGTTCCAATCTGGTTATTGTGCTAACGCATTCATAACGGATGAAAGGCGCGCTACGATGTCTCATGATGAACCGCTTATTTTTGTTACTGATCACAAGATATCTGCTGTTGAGCCAATCATGCCTGTTTTGGAAATGGTAGCAAGAGAGGGCCGGCCACTTATATTTGTTGCGGAAGAGATTGAGGGTCAAGCACTGGCTGCTATGATCATGAACGCCATGCGCGGCACACTAAAAATTGCAGCCATCAAGGCGCCGCTTTATGGTGAAGAACGTAGAGAGCTTCTTCAAGACTTGGCTATCTCCACTGGTGCAACTTTTATCACAAGAGAGAGTGGTATTAAGTTGAGCGATGTGACGTTAGCAAACCTTGGTAGCGCCAAGTCAATTGAAAGTAGCAAATATCAAACTACTATTGTCGGTGGCGAGTGTGATTACGAAGCAGTTGAAATAAAAATAGAAAGCCTCAAGTCACAGATTGTTGAAACTGAATCAGCGCAAGAGTGCGAAAGAATTCAATCCAGAGTAGTCAGACTCTCTTCTGGTGTTGCAGTTATTCGAGTCGGTGGTACGACAGAAGTGGAGATGACTGAGCGTAAGCATCGCATCGAAGATGCCTTAGAAGCAGTAAGATCCGCCCTAGACGAAGGTATCTTGCCCGGCGGAGGCGCCTCGCTTTTACGAGCATCAAATTCATTAGTCATAACTACGAACAGTTCAGATCAGGCCATGGGGGCAATGGTGGTTCGCGCAGCATGCAGAGAACCAATCAGACAAATGGCTATAAATTCAGGTGAGTCGTCGGCTGATATAATTATAGCTACGATCTTAGAACAACCAAACGACTCCAATGTCGGTTGGGATTTTAAGGAGCAAAGCTTGACAAATCTTTTTGAAAGTGGTATAGTAGATCCAGTAAAGGTGACTAGAACTGCTTTGCAGAATGCTGCTAGTTGTGCTGGAACCTTGATAACTACTAATTATGGTATTATACAGACGGAGGTGGATTAATGCAACATGGAGATTTAGTGCACATTCCGCAAGGTGTTGAAATGTGGGATGAGACAGGCAAAGGCATGAGGATGCGAATGACTGAAAAACCCATGGCTGGTGTTTATCTAAGCACATATAGCCAATATGTTTATCGCATTTACACTGCCAATGCAGAATGGAGTATCAAGAGAAGAGATGTATACCCAATTGGAGGCAACTATGGGGTTAGTTAAGTTAACAGAGATTTGTCAAAACAATGCTTTGACAACAAGCGGAGATTACACTTTGAGAGAAGTTTTTGTAAACCCTGAACATGTCATAATGATAAGAGAAGAATCAAGAATGCAAAAACTCAACGAACAAGGCCTCTTGCCAGACGGACTAAAAAGTGAACATCAATTTACTAAACTAACGATTAATAGAGGACACACTGGCACAGAGATTGTTGTTGTTGGTTCTCCTACATCCATTGAAAGTTCGCTAAACACTACTAAGCATTTGTTGAGAGGGTGATATGTCGCAAAGAGTAAACATACAATATTCAATCGATATTGATCAGCTGCCACAAGAAATAAAAAGGCTAGCCAAAAATGTTGATTCAAAACTAGAAATTGTTGGTAAAACAAAACTAACTAAGAACAACAAAGAAATTGTAAGTCTCGAATCTGTTGAAAAAATAGTAGAACTTAGACAGCTATTGTCCGAAATAGATTTCAATCTGATGGATATTGAAAATATAATGACCGGTTACATAAGATTTCAGACGACTCCGCAAGAAGTAGGCGCCCCCGAACAACAAGCCGATGATAGTTCTACACATGAGATATACCCTGATGAAGAATTATTGGATAGTCTAGAAGCCAAAATCAAGAATTTTAAAAACACTCTTTCAGAAAACAACACGAATGATCAAGACCCCGCTAAAAAACACAAACTTACAGAACAAGTCAATAGGCCAAATACTTAAGATTATACCCGAAGGCTCCGTAATCGACAGTTATCTATTTTTTTCTGGCCATCTTGAAATTTCATTGGCCCAATATAATAGGTTTGTTTGTGCACACACGAACAAATATGCAATATACGAATTCTGGTATACACTTTCGCGAGAACCAAAAAGAATATATAAAATGTTAACATCGGATAGGTTTAAGTTTGATGAGAAGATGTTTCCAATTTTGCAAGAAAAATGGGTCGAATATAAAGACCCGGTGGTAAGGTCGGCATTATTTTTTATGTTAAACCAGATGTCGGAAACTGGCGCCATATCGCATGGTAAATTAATAAACAAAGCATACGACCCCGTTGCTCTTGCTGATTTACGCGCCTATAAGAATATACCAAATGTTCATTTTATTTTAGATAGAGAAGAGAATTTTTTAGATTCCTTGACTAAAGAATCAAAAAGTGAATACACGATTGTGTCTGTCGGAGATTTTAACTATAATTTATTTGAGACTGGCAAGAACGAATCATATGACACCGTCAAGGTTAATCACAAGCATCTAAAACAAACTCTGTCTGAAGTCACAAAAAACATGCTCCTGCTTTACAATTTTAGCAAAAGAGCTAAGGTCTTCTATAAAGACTACAACTTGACAATGATAGACAAATACGGTAACATAACTAATAACCAACAGGCTGCAAAGGAGATGATCGTTGCAAATTTCTGAAATTATAAAATCATGTAGCCTGTTTGCTTTCGCCCAAACAGCCGTTTGGTTTCAACTATATTCTCAATATATTTGGGATTGGTGGAAAGATAAGCCATTCATGGCAGCTATTATATTTGGAATTCCAGCCAGTGTTTGTTTTTGGTATGGTACCAGAATAGCAGTTGATGCGACCAACGAAGCATGGGCTTCTCGAATGTTGGGGTTTGGAATGTCATATGTAACCTTTCCGCTTCTTACTTGGTGGCTATTGCATGAAAGTATGTTCACAACCAAGACAATGATATGTGTATTTTTGTCATTTGTCATTGTCGCAGTTCAATTATTTTGGAGATAACATGAGAAGAGTTGAAAAACCGTGGGGACACGAAATTATCTGGGCTGAGACTAAAGATTACGTGGGAAAGATTTTGCACATCAATGCAGGGCATCGCTTATCAAAACAGTTTCACGAAGTCAAAGAAGAAACCGTATATGTTCTTAAAGGCACATTATACAATTATGATGAGAATGACGACATTCAAAAGTTTACGCCCGGCCAGTCTTTTCACGTCAATGTAGGGCAGATTCACAGGTTTGGCGCCAACGAGAGTTCTGTTGAGATTGTCGAAGTAAGCACTCCGCACCTGACTGACGTTGTAAGACTTGCGGACGATTACGACCGATGAAAAATATCTATTTGTTCGATGTAGATGGCACGCTGACACCGGCAAAAAGTAAAATAGAGCAGAGCTTTGCCAAAGATTTTTATAGCTGGCAGAAGCAGAAAGAAGTCTATATTGTATCTGGTGGTTCGTTTCCAAGAATCGTGGATCAGTTGGGTCGAAAAATCACCGATCAAATGCTTGGCGTTTTTTCTTGTATGGGCAATGCATACTATAAAAAAATAACAGACATAGATGGATATAGTTCTTGGTCACTTATGTATAAAAACATATTCACCGTTGATAAGCCTAAGTTATTCTTTAGCGAACTTGAGCGGTATGTAATGAACTCTGATTACCACACCAAGACCGGTCGCCACTATGAAGAGCGCGTTGGTATGGTAAATTTTTCTATTGTTGGTCGCAATGCGACAATGAAAGAACGCAAAGAATACGAAGAGTACGACAAAGAAAACAAAGAGCGTGAAAAGATCGTAACTAAACTGTCTAAGAAACACCCACAGATTGACTTTGTTATTGGTGGTGCCGTGAGCATTGATATTTTTAACAAAGGAAATGACAAGGGCCAAGTTATTAAACACTTCTCAAACAAACTAAAAGATCACCGTATTATTTTTGTTGGCGACCGCATACCATTTCCTGGTAATGATTATTCGCTTGCAGAAGCAGTCAAACGCTGCCCTAACGGCGAAGCAGTTGAAGTTGATTGTTGGCAAGACACCGCCGCACTTCTCAAGACTGACCTTTTTGCCAGCGGTTAGTTATAAAGATGACTATTTATTGTGTTAAAGAGGTAAATTAATGGAAATTTATACCGACAATTGGTTTAAGTATG
>MDTB01043398.1_pt1 | contig 15724 bp, 16 predicted proteins | sample 811161 | NCBI WGS metagenome assembly MDTB01 (sample SAMN05326650, study PRJNA326480) | marine metagenome | isolation source: seawater | place: Mediterranean Sea | collected 2009 | reverse complement strand
TCCGAGGGGGAGTCCGAGGGGGAGTCCCCGATGGCGGACGGCTGCAATGACCACAGCGGAGCCCGCCGAGGTGCCGGGGATGGCAAGGCGCCTGCTCTACATGAGATGAAAGAGAACGCGAAGACCGCCATCGTGGACTCCATGGTTCGTTTGCTCAACACAGACCCTCCTGCCTCCATCGAATGGAACCGCAAGTTCAACCGTGCAAAGACCGAGCTTGCACGCATCTGTGATATACCCTTCCACGAAGTCAAGGACCAAGATGTGAACGCCTTCATGAACAAGACCACCTGCGCTGGCGAGACAGCCAAGCCATCCGTCGCCAGCTACGACACCTCTTCTGCTGAGGACTTCCCGGCTGTCGCTCCAGTGGCTCTCGCTCCTGCCACCGATGGCAACATCAAGCTCCAGATTTCCACCAGCGCCTGGGCCAATGGTCCTGGTAAGGCAGCTACTATGCCTCCCAACTTGGGCACAGCTTCTCCACCGGGACCCACTGCAAAATTCATGGGTCGTGCCTACAACACCAAGCCTTCCGACATGAAGAAGCCCAAGGGTGTCACACACATTCCACTTGAGCCTTTCACCCCACCTACAACTCCAACTACCACACCACCTACTATGTTGACGCGCCAAGCCACCAATCGTCCATCATTGCTTCAAGAGTCTGCTTCCAAGTGCTCTGCTGATGAGCAGATGCGCATCGCTGAATGCATGGCAGCTGCTGCTTCCGCTACATTTGGTGCCTCCGCCTTCGATGGCCCCTGTCCTACCAGTGACCTTGTCGATAGTCCTCGCGACTGGGGTGATTCCTCCTCCGATGATGATGATGATATTTAAATTTAGATAAATCCGTATATAACTAACTAATAAATTCTCCTTTTTTTTTATAAATTTGATTATTACATTAATATGTACACAAGTACAAATTGCTATCATGGCTTCTCCTACATTTGCCACTTTCGCTTCTTCAACTCAGCTTATCAACGATATTATTAGCAAGACTTCTGGGGTTGATACTCAACTATTAAACAGCCTTAGTCTTCGCTTGCAAAACTCTAGCTCACAATTTGCATACCGTACTTCAATTCAGGCTCCTCAATCAGTTGACGCTATTAAAAGGATCATTGGTCTTAATGGTTGCTATTTCAAGATGACCACTGAAAACTTCAACTTGTTCTTTGTATGGCATTCTCGTTCCACTAATCATTTTCATCTATGGGGAAATGATATTGATAATCTTAATGGTGCTGTAGAGGTTCTCAATCATCGTATGAACAGCTATACATCTTAAAAAAAAAATTTGATTAGACCGTGACTTTGCTTAAATAAGCATTCACATAGTCCTCGAACTACAATGTCTTCCGACTCTACTACTGCTCCTCGCAACACGCCTCAATTCGTTGAGCCTGACATGGACAACGGCTGTGAGACGGGTGCTTGTGAGCTAGCCAAGCTTTTCTACAATACCAACGAGCGTGTCATCCGCCGTCTGCGCTTTCGACGTGAGCTTAGTGATTTCTACATCGCCACTTTCAAGTCCTGGGCACCTTCTGGAGTAATCAACAATCCAGCCCTTCATCGTACTTTTAGTCAAGTTCTCTTTGCACTCGTCAATGATGGTAAGGTACTTCGCATTAGCAATTCCCGTCTCCTTTGGTTGAACAATGGTCCGCCGCGTAGCCATAGTCAACGGCGGCATACTCACCACCATAAGCGCCGCCATACTCATCACCATAACCGGCGCCATACTCACACAGCCCACCATTCCCGTCATCCTCCCCGTCATTTTCCATGTCATCCTTCCGAGGATTTGGACGGTGCTGGCGATCCACCCCCCTCCTGCTCACCTGGCTACTTCACCGATCAAGGTGCTTCTCTTCCGTCTGAAGAGTGTATGAAGGTATACGAAAACCATGATGACGGCTGCTGGCATACTTAAAATCTCACAACATAATTCTGATTAATTCAGATTAGACTATTCTCGCCAAGCTTTTCAATTAACTTTAAAATTTGATTTAAATCTCTTTTTTTTATTTTAGTAAGATTGCAATGACCAACACTACCGAGACAACTCCTACATTGGATAATAATACTATGTATGGAAATGTATCAGAATCAGACATAATTAACGCCATAGACAATGCTCTTTCAAAGTATACAGACGATGATAATGTATCATTAGCCGACTATTACAATGCAATTTTTAAATTACATATGGATGTTTTCCCCCAAAATACACCTGCTAAACTCATCTTGGATAATATGGCAATGACGCGTGCTCTTATTAAATCATCTCCTGATTCAAAGCTACATCACCTTGCTACTCATGTTCTTTATGAAGCCATCATCCTTATGGGAACATTTAAGATTCTTAAAAAGTCAGATGTAGATCTTGATCCCATCAAAAAGGCTATCAAATCAGCATGGTTGGATTTTTATAATAAACTTCAAAACAGCTAATCTTATTTTAAGATAAATTTAAATTTTTTTTTATTATGAATTTGTAATTAGATTTTTACCAAACGAGATTTATTTTTTACCTAGTTTTACATATTTTATCATTTTCAAGATAATCCCCTTCGTTCTGATATATTACCCTTTTGGAACACTCAACTATCATATTTTATGTTTACTTAGCTCTAAAAAAAGATTTACAATTGTCTTTATCAGTTGATAGATATTTATTAAATTTTTTGTTATCTATTAATAATAAAAAATTTAATATAACTGATTATTTAGTTAGGAGCTTTTTGATAAATCATAATTTCATAGATACTTACCTATCAAAAGATACACATGTGTTAAAATTTGATGTATCTACATAATCATAAGCTTGAAACACAAGCTAATTAGCTACATTTTTTATAGCTATAAACATGTGCTGCCCAAACACAGACCCTGCCTCATTTCAAGCGCTTCTCGAAAGAACAGGCGATTTAACATCACTTCACTACGTGATTAACTTCAAAACTACATCGCATTCACATTGCCTAAAAACTATTACTGAAATTGAAGAGGTAATTGAACCAGATTCTACAGATAGAAACTGGATTTGGACTGAAAGTGCTCCTGATTTTAATTCAATCGTAATTGTATACTATGCATATATTCCAAATTTAAATAGTAATTATAGTAGTAGAATAGGCGAAATGAATTCTGATCTTGAAGAACTTGGTTTTGAACCTCAACAATTCAACTTTGATAAGTTTTCCAAGAGACTATCATGGTGTGGACATACTGAACCTACTTCCGACCATGATTGTTGTCCCGCTCATAGATGTCTCCGGTTGCAAACACCACAATATACAAACTAAATCTAAAAATTAAATTTGATATTAAATATTACAAATATCTTTTTTTTTATTTAATGCAGATTAAATTGAAGAAAAGAAAATTTAACTCCAGATATGCAATTACATTCGGTGAAACAGCTATTCTTCATGTAGGTGGTAAAGAATTTGGAAGCAAAGAACATAAAAATGGATTCTCTGTTGAAGATTTAAAACTAATTTCAGATAAACTTAAAAATTACTCAGAATATATTTCATTATCTAATAGCTTACCAAAAGAACTACAAAAAAATAACGATGCTGGTGTTCTTGTAATCCGTTGTAACAACCAACCATCTGATAATGTACTTTCTGTAAGCAGATTTTTTGCAGATAAATTATATAAAGAACAGAAATTAAATGTTGTATATGATGATAAATATTGGGATAACCGCCGCAGCAAAACACTGAATAAACGTGCTCGTAAAAATATCATATTTGGTAACACTGAAATTCAACATTCTGATGACTATACTCAACCAAGTATAAAATCATTTTCTAAACTTCCCTTTTTAATGAAAATTAAGAATAAACTACAATATGCTCTTGGTAAAAAAGCATTTGATCTACAAGCAGAAGGAAACCATTATCATCATACAACTTCTGGAATAGGTTATCATGGAGATTCAGAAAGAAAAATAGTAATTTGTCTGAGTCTGGGAAAATCATCACTAATAAGATTTAACTGGAGAATGCCACACTCATCTAATCACGAATTAAAACCGATTGATATTAAATTAAATCATGGAGATATATACATTATGTCCGAAAAAGCAACCGGATACGATTGGAAACAACGTTCTAAAGTACGTGTAGTCCATGCTGCTGGACACATAAAATATATAGATAAGTGACTAATTAATAACAAATAAATTTGAAACAAATTAACACAATTAATCTGAATTAAATTCATGAATTACACAATTGTTAATATAACCAATAAAACAGGTGTAAATGAAGATGATGATGAACCAATTACTGCATTAATATATTGTATTATTATACTGCTTTGTTGCTGTTTTGGAGTATTTAAATTTCCAAAGTGGAGTGGTGCATATAGAGTATATCCAAAAAAATAATGTATCAAATGCTAAGTGTTTGGAGTAAATGTTTCCCCACATCCACATTGGGCTCCTGCGTTTGGATTTATAAATGTTAATCCACTCCCCATAGGAGATTCTTCCCACACAATCTCTGTTCCTATAAGATACATAAGACTGCTATGGCAAACCTGTATATTCAAATCATCTATTTTTATAATCTCGTCATGCTTATGTGGTTCATCATTACTTGGTATTATATTGTATTTTAGTCCATTACATCCTCCTGCTTTAACACCTATCAGTAACGATTTACAATTATTTTGTTTTACTACATTTTTTAGATGACTTACAGTTTTTTCACAGAATGATAATATTGGTTTAGACATCTATATTATACTTCCATATATGTTTTAAATAAAACGAGGTTAAATTTGATTTTTTATTATTATTCAGTCAATATCAGAATTATGAACCCCCCATCCTCTGTTATAGAGTTAACCAACTATCTTAAATCGGTTTCTCATAGATTGTTTAATTATTCTTCCAATGAATATCAACTACCTAAACAATTTATGCATCCTAATCTTGCCGCACTAATAATAAGCATCAATGAAAATCTAAGATTAAAATCCCTAAGTTGTATTTTTAATAAAGACACATCTTTTACCCTGAGCCTAAAAAATATGATTCAATATCAATCCAATAATCATGGATTCTATTATAAACTGATTAACTGGTTAACAAGATTATCAGAAGATATAGAGTATGGAAGAAGTCTATCAAGAGCATTTACAGTTACAGTAACAACAGATTATAGTGATATTATTCGATTATCAAAACAAAATAATTATAAAACGAATCTATTACCAAAATACAGAGATACAAATTGTATTTTTATTCATATATTATATAATATTCTTATTCCATGGACCTCACTTACCAAAGAATCAAAATTAATGTTCAGATTAAATAACTCTGTGCTACAAATGGATTTTTGCGAAGATGTAACACTCGAAAAAAATATTTTTGACGATTACGTTGTTACGCTCAAATTTGTAACATATACCGATTATTATATAGGAATGCGTTTCACAATGCCTTCATCAATAGATAGAACTTTAGATGAAATCATGTGTCTTTCATCTGATAATACTAACTTTAAAGTTATAAATAATCACTCTTTTCATGGAGTTAGAATTCCTTGCTTTCAAACGCCTATAAATAATGAATACTCTCTGAAAAATACAGAAGTTAGTTCATGGAATATTGTACCGTTTATGGAAAATAATGTTCTAAGTCTTGATAAAACAGGGATATATCTTGGTAAATCTAAAAACAATTATGACAACAATAATATGTGGAATGAAACTCACTTAGAAAAAAAAAATTACCTAAAATTTTATCAAGAAGACTCATCATATTGCCCAGAAAATTTTAACTTTTTTGTAGAAATGTTTACAATAAATAGAAATAATGTATCTGAACAATCTGCAACTATAATTGCCGCATCCATAGATGAATCATGTATGCATATAAACTAAAAACTATATAATTTTGCAAACTTACCACATTTTATAACCAATGGATTAGAATTTTTTATTATTCCACATCCACACAAACCTACTTTATCTGAAGATAAAGTAACATATAAATTCTTACTGAAATGAACTTCTATGTATTTACCTGGCCCTACGCACAGAAATATATTACAATTATAATTACTGTATACCCTTACACTTGCAATAATACCCCTGAATCTATATATTTTTTTACTCAAGAATCCATAACATCCATCTATAAATAAGGGGTTTTTAGGTGTGAAATTCCAAATTCCGGTCTTTTTTAGTTGTTCTACATCTGATAATCCCTCGTTTAACCTTGTATTAATATTTTTTCTTCTTGCTTCACTATATATGGACCTTTTGTTTACAGATAAATTAGAATCTCGCCAATCTACCCCTGCACGTGCTGCTTCATATTTATGGACCCAGCCCCTATAATGACTACATGAATGATTTAATGTCGCTTTCCAAAATGCATCTGGATAATTTGCCTTCATATACGCCAAAAACCAACAAAGTTGAGCATAACTATAAGCATGAGACTTACAAAAACTATACTTTCTTAAACCTTTTAACTGTGAAAGAACATCTTCTAATGCAATCTTATCTCTATTTTTACTCTGCCAATATAAATCTTTTAATTCTTTTATTCCTTTTTCTCTATTTTTCTTATCTGGTTTAGATAGTAATCTCCGTATTCTATCCGCATCTGCTTCTTTACAACCTACAGCATATCTAATAATATTAATTGCATCATCATCAAATACCAGATATTTCTGTACATCTTCTATTGCTTCTGCTTGTTTAGCATCCGAAGCAGCAGGCCGAATAATTGACAAACATATAGCCATATCATGTAATGTTTTAGGTTGTAATTTTAAAAATGCTTTCCTGATAAGAGGTGATTCAGCAAGTGTAACGCCTATATTGTCTCCATTAGCAAGCATTATACAAGTTTTTAAATCTCCTATGTGTTCTGTATCTTCAAAACACAATATCTTATCAGGAAATGCATTACTAAACGCCTCATTTAATTGAGCCAAACCTCTACTTGATAAAATATCTATCTTAAAACGTTTTTCTTTACTTACATCTCTTTTATCGTGTACAATCTGTTGAATAGTATTAAATTTAAGTTGTTCTTTGGAATCCTTCATCAAAATATCTCGCGGAATACCTTCTTCATAATATACAATTCCTCCACAATGAAGAGAATAACATTTAAATGTATCTAGTAATTTTTTCATCTCATTTTTAACTACATCTTGTGCTTCTTTATCCAAACCTTTTTCAATCCTATAAATATCTCCTTTTGCAATAAATCCTTTTACACCAGCTCTCCTCAGAGCTTCTCGTTTAGCAGATTTTTCATGATAATGTACATGATTACTGATTCTGGCTATTTTTCCCGGCCACTTACACTGTAGTTTTATAAAAATAGCATCACGTGTATTATATGGAAAATCAAAATCTATATCTGGTAAATTATCACGACATTCATTTAAAAATCTTGCAAAACTAATATTATATTTAATTGGATCTACATGACTAATACCTAATAAATAACAAACCAGACTACTTCCACATGAACCTCTTGTTATATGTGGTATCTTGTACTCTTTTATTTCTGTCGTCAGTTTGAGAATATCTAATGCTTGTATCAAATATTTTCCCAGATTTTTGTTAATTATCATTTTTAATTCACGCTTTAATCTTGCTTTATACCTTTTATTATCTGGTAATTCTCTTATAAATAAATGTTTAAGCTCATCTTCACTGACATCTCCATATATTGTTTCTTCTTTATCTATATCTTTATCTACTGTTAGTAGATGAATTTTTACCTTCTTATCATTGATGTAAGATTCTTCATTGTTAATACACCACGGAAATACATTTACTGGTAATTGAAAAGCATCACAAAGTCTATCACACAACTTTATGGTACTTTTAGCCTTAATATCTATAATTAGCCCAAATTTCTTTTTTTGTTCATTGTCTTTACGCAACACACGGCCTACACACTGTATAAAATTTAGATGGCCTCTATCCTCTACATAATCCAAAAATACACATGTATCAAGGTTAGGAATATCAGAACCCTCTCTGTGTTTACATGCACAAAACATGATACAATTACCAGATTCACTATAAAACTCATCATATGAAATAGTAGATAAATCGTCTATCTTTAAGTCTACTGATGTATCAATGCAAATCTTAAATCCCTTAAAGATATTCCACCATATTTTTGCTATTCTTTCACAGTGTTTAATCATTCCAGACCAAACAATAATTTTTTTATAAGGTTGATTTTTAATGCGTTTAAATACAACGTGTGCCATTTCCTCCTCACTTAATGTACTACTCTTGCCTTTTAGGTCTTCAATCTCATATCTTTCTATTTTCGGTTTTAATATTACATCATTTTCAATACATGCATTAAAAATAGTAAATTTACTTATTACCTCTTTAAACGGATTTACTTCAATATTTTCACTATAAAAAGGAGTAGCTGTAAAACCAATACATCTTGCATTACTATTGTTCTCTTTCAAAAGCCATTCATAAAATTGCTGTGTCGTACTATTTGAAATCGTATGACATTCATCATGTAACACTAAATCAATAGGTATACGGATATTTTTGTACTTATATTGTGATGTCAAAAAAGCTCTATTGATAATAACCAACTTAGATTTTTTCCAAAATATACTTGAGTTGACACTTTCATACCATTTGTTACTACGTCTTTCAAGTGTATTATAAATATTGACATGTTTTTTTATAACATCATAAATTGCATATGAATTCAATTTTTTACTGAACTGCTCTTTTAAAATATTCTTCCTTTCACAAATCCAAAATATAATTAGAGGTTTTTCTGAACTTTTAACTATATTTTTCTCAAGATAACATGCTAAAGTATACAAAGTTAACCAAGATTTACCTGTACCCGTTGCATGAAAATGAGTTCCTGATTTAAAATCAGACTCTATACTTTTTTGTAAAGCTTCTCTCTGATGAACATATAATGGTTCTAGATTAACCATTACTTCAATTAATTTTAATTAATATTAAATAAAGTTATCAAATTTATTTTAAGTTTACATTTTACACTTTAATTGCTGATGATATATAACTAAAATATATTCAAATTATTTTAATTACATTACATTATTTTTCTATTTTAATTTCATCAAGGTTAGAATTTTCAGGAATGTAATCTAAATTTTCACTAATATTACTGGATAATACAGTGCTTTTTGGATAACAACCAACATAACCCCTTAGAGAAACAAATTTAATATCAATAGTATTATCAGAGCAGACTTTTAAACTCAATACAGATTTATTGCTTGTTGTTGACATAATCCAGTTATTATCATCAATATGGATCAATCTTAATTGAGTTGCTTCACCTCTTTCGGAGGTTTTTATAAAACTTTTTCTATTATCCACAAACTTATAGTATGTATTAGTACTAATATCTTTATCTTTACATGATTCCAAGTATAATTTATTTAATAAATAGCTTTTTGTCTCAGAATTAAATTCAAGATCCAAGCAAATATTATCATCTTCTTCTGCTGATTCAGGCTTTTTACAACTAAATTTAATTGTTTCAATACGTGGTTTCATCTTTGAATGATATAAAGTCATACCTTGTGGAATTATCCATAAACGGCTAATTATTTCATCAGACAACCATTTTAAATGTGAAATCTCATTTTTAGGTAAAATATGTTTGGGACCATCATGATGATGTTCTAATACTGCCACATCTTTACCATTGTTTGCTGCAAGTATTAACATTTCTATTACTTTATTAATTATATTAGAATAGTGATATCTTAAAAACTTCCATTTTACATTGATTATTTCAATATGACAATTATCAAATGTAAGATCACCCCTTAAAATTCTAAGAAATTTAATTACAATATTTAAAGTAAGTTCATCAGCATAAAATGCTATCAAATTAAGAAATATCAAATTTTTAGATTGCATAACATGAATATTTAATGGATTAAATAAGTTAACAATTATTTTCATAAGAGACTTTATTAAATTTGTAGTTCTATATTCACGACTTTCTAGATCAGTCATTTTGGTATGAATTCTATTTGTCCATGCAGATTTTGTAATACTATGTTTATAAATAAGTGGTAATTTATGTCTTGAAACACACTTACAATATTTTTTCCAATCAGTCAAGAAAGTTGTATCATGATAATTACATGATAGAAAATATTTTATTGAATCTATTTCTGGAATACTCAACTCGTATTCATTCAACGTATCACAATCAATATCGACATTAAGTGTTTTTTTATTCATATGTTTACCAAGAAATCTAAATAATTTAATTGATTCATTCCTTTTTGTCATACAATCATATATATTATGCTTACTATTATACTGACATTTATTAGTAATTGGAAGAATAAGTCGTTTATGAATATTATATACGTAGTCTTTTTCTTGTATAATATCAGGAATATCAGTTTGATAAATAAATGTCATTTTTGATAAATTACAAGAATATCTATTAGATACATGCCAGTTCTTAACACTTATGCCATCACTTATTGCTTTATCTAACTGTGAACCCATAAAATAGGGAATATAAGTTCTTATATTTAATCCAAATTCCGATGATTTTTTTTTTAATCTATATACATTCATAGCTATATTCAAAAATGCTGAACCAAGACTTATACTTATATCATATGTAGTCAGATAAGAATTACCATTGCTATCTGTGAATGTTTTTGGATATAAAATAAATATCCATAATTGAAGGAGTACTTGTGGAATAGATTCAAAAAATAATTCACATATTGTGAAAAACTCAATACTATCTGACTCCTTAAATTTATCTAAGCGGTTAATCCAAAATGAAACGAGTGAACATTCATCTAAACAAAATAATTGAATCAATGGCAACATAAAATCTAAAATATAAAATCCTATTATTTCTGTTATAGTAAATATTATTCCTATTACAGGAAATGACAATAAAGCGAGATAACAAGAATAAATATAATATCCAAATGATTTGTCTTTATTAGCTATTTGTAAATTATTAGTGACATTTTTAAAGTTATAACTACTTGCCCAAAACACAATAAAGGGAGTTAAAATAGCAGATAACATTATAGTGTACCAATAAGGATTAATATTATACATAAGATAACAAGTTCTAATATCTGTACCTATATCTACCAATGTTAAGAGTTTTTGACCTTTATTCTGTAAAAATTTTATAATTGCACATTTATTTCTATTAATAGGTTTTAATATACAATTATATATACAATTACAGTATTTAGTACAAAATGTATCATACATATTTGTTACCTTTTCACAAAGTAAACTACACAGTATTCTACAACACATTTTTAAACATAGCATCTAAATTTATATAAAAATTTATACGCTATAAAAATTAAATATTACTTAAAAATTTGATTACTTAAAAATATTATTTTACATAGTAGATATATAGAATGAACCATCAGCGAATTATCACAGTACTGCACGGCGCTTACCGTAATTACCTGCGAACACAAAATACCCCTAAACCTCTTGGACGTTGGAACACACTTGATAACAGTGCAATTAAAGCTGATCTTGCAACTATGGACAGTTGCTGTTGTAATTCTGCGTCAAAATTGAAAAAAACTAACAGCTTTGAAACACAGGTTGATATCAGATCTAAGAAAAGCATAAATAATTCTGAATAATACTATCTAAATACTTCGTAAATAGTATGATAATTAAGAGCACATAGCAAGGCGTGTGTATCATAATATTCAGTCCGATGTCTTATTTTTTTTGTAGGTCGAAAAGGTGATTCATAATACCAAAATATCATTAAAATAACACCCAAATAGGCTACATGATAAATATATATAGATCTTTTTATACCTAACTCAATAACACTTGATATTATTACAGGAATATACCACAATAGATATTCAAGATCAGACGGAATATCAAGTATATCTCCATTGTAAACATTAAGGACAATCATTAAACATGAAATAAATGGTAAAAATATTAAATATTTACTCAATATCATATTTAATATTTTTAAGATAGTTTTAGTTAAATATTACTCAAGACATTTTTCTCTCATTAAATCATTAAGAAATGTGCAATCATATTGCATTGAACTATTGCAATCATCTAATTTATTTTTAATTTCAATGCAATAATTACTATTATTTTCGGTTGTGTATTTTGGTTCTTGTTGATGTGAAGATGTACTAAACATCTCTTTTGCTGCTTGCACCCCTGTTCCAAATGAAAATCCTTGCACCATATTAGACATAAATCCGTTAAATATACCACCTGTGTTAGTTGTAGTAGATAGTTTTTTAGGAGGTGGTGCTTTTGAATTCTTAGGTGCAATGTTTCTAAATCGTTGTTTAAATGGTTGTTTGTATGTACGAGGCATATGTATAATAATATGTGATATTTTTAAATAAAAAATTTGATAATTAAAACTTTTTTTCTCTTAAACAAGTAAGATGAGCTCAATAAAACAAGAGCTTGCAGCTATTCTAATGGATTACACAGATGATATACCTGATCAAGCATATAAACAAATTCTTGAAAGATTAGGACAAATTCCGGATCATAAAGATCCTAAAAAAGCTATTGAAATACAACAAGAGCTTAATGAAGCTAATTCCAGACTTGAAATTCTGGACGATACACAATTTGAACTAGAAGAATGTAAAAGAGACTATCAAATGCTTAATGATGAATTTGAAGACCAGAAAATTGAACTTTATGAATCAAAAAAAAACTTTGAATATCTCAGTAAGTTTTTTACTGATATAATAGGTAATAAACCAACAATTCATGGTGATTCAATGATTATTTTCAATATAACAAGTAAGTCTTCTGATTATCTAAAAAAAAGTAGAGAAAATGCTTCAGATTTTATAAAAGTATACAAAGAATGGATGATTAAAACTATGAATAATAATGAATCCAGTTCTATTGAACCAGGCCAACATGATGATAGTGAAAAAAAAGAAAATATTGTACAAGAAGATGTTGATAGTAATATTGAAGAATTTAAACAGGATTATTCTGAGGAAGAAATGGTATCTATTCTTAGAAAAGCGGTTGAGCTTAAGATAAATGGAGATTATTCAGAAGCTATTATAGAATTTGAAAAACTACTTCCAAAAAACAACAATGATACAACAGATTTTGATGCTGAAGTAATATTTCGTTTAGGAATGTGTCATGAAGGAACACAGGAGTGGGAAAAAGCAATAGGATATTTCTACTGGGCAAGCTTGCTTAATCCTAAAAAATTTTATACTAAATCACTGAATAAAATTGGTATTATAAATGAACAAGAATTCGAAAACTATGAAAATGCAGAAAATGCTTACAAAAAAGCTATACGATTCGCTTCAAAAAATTCTGATAATTATAGAAACCCCTTATATAATTATGCTGAATTATTAAAAAAACTATTTAGGATAGAAGAATCTATCTCTCAATATATAAATTTACTTAGAAAGTCTCCCAATGATGAAATAGCTAAAGAGGATCTTATACAATTACTTAGATATACATTTAAATTTAACTACAACATCAAAAATATTGCATTTAGTTTAGAGGAAACTTATAACAACTCTTCATACATCAGTTCCCTTAAAATGTCTATTAATTCTGTCATTGCAATGTCAAAATCATGTAAGAAATATAATGACAGTATATTTACCAAAATAGTTAATAAATATAATCGTATAATTAATAATTCTCTCACTACAATGCTGTTTCATGATAAATTTAATATATCACATTATAAATCCACACCATCGTCAAAAAAAAATACCAGCTTTGAAACAAGCTTTATTACATATAGTCTAAAAGAGCAAGAATGGAATAGAACTATCAAGCAAAATCCATATTATAAAAACAGTCTTATAGCTAACTATAAATCATTAGGTTTTCCGTAAGATTACCGATATATCTTAAATTTTTTAAATTTGATTTTTTTATAAAGATTTCTTACTTAGTAATTTATTATGATTCAAGACTCTAAATGCAAGTTACTTGAAGGCGTACTTACATATTTTCTTCAATTATTGTTGGCACTTATATCCTTAGGAAGTATATATTATAAATGGAAACACGAATATCCCCGACGCCAAGCAAAAGTAGTTGTATTTGATCTAGGTAAACAAATTTCTGGAATGGGATTCTCTCATATTTTAAACATTCTTATTGCTATTTTAATGACAAAACGTATTACTGTCACGGATGAATGCAGGTGGTATTTTATTAACTTTAATGTAGATGTTGTATTTGGGACTTTATTGAATTGGGTACTTCTAAAACGATTTAATAGATATATTGAGAAAAAAAATTGGAATATTATGGATACGGGAAGCTACAAATCATCTGAAAATTGTATTAATAAAAGCTTCATATATCAAACTTTAGCTTGGATTTCAATTATCTTTACAGCTAAACTAATAATTCTGGCCCTTATATTAATGCCTTTTGCCGAAGTTCTTAACAGTTATGGAAGATGGGTTCTTGGTCCAGTCTCTCACAATATTGATCTTGAACTTACTATAGTGATGGTTGTATTTCCATTAATATTCAACGTGATTCAGTTTTGGATTCAAGATACATTTCTGAGAGGCAAAAAACATTACATAAGCACAAGTCTTCTTGGTGATATTGAAAATCAATCTGGTCATGAAAAAAAAACTAATATAATTTCTACATCAAGTGATTATTCACGCATTTAAAATTTTAAATTTGATGGTTAAGTTTTTTTTTGCATAAATTGATGTCCTTTCAATCGATTATAGTCAAACTTTTGAGTCTAACTGAGAAAACACGTATCTTCACTATTACTATTGATAATGATTATACTGTACTTGATTTCATCACATATCTTAAAAATTATGAGGATAAACTTAAACTGTATTCCTTAATTTTACCTGCAAGTGGTCTTATATCACCTGCAAACTTACACGATAAAATTCTTCCTCAAGCTAATAATCTAGAGCTGAATGTCAAAATATTCCATCCAATTACTTATAGAAACTCATTTAACTTTATAAATAATTTACTTGGGCTGCATAAAAATAATCTACTTAAAACAGTTAATCTAATGGATGTAGACTATATTAATCAAGCTAAATTTGGCGAATGGATTGGATTTGGACGAGGCCCTACTACAATTCCATTGGAAGAAAATAATAGATTAGGTAATTTAATATGGATTATTTATAACAATGACAAACCAGTTTGCTACAATCTTCATGGTTTGTCAAAACTATGCTCAATGAATGATGGTAAACTCATAATTCCGCATCTAAATAAAAAATTTAAATCAGATAAATTTTATCATGCATGTAATAATAATGATCCTTTTAGAACAATACTATTAAATGGTAACGATATTATCTTTGATACTTAAAATAAAATATTAATTTAATAATTAATTAATTCAATAAACGTGTTTTTACTGTTTTATTTTTTTTTTTACAATGAAAAAATTTTTCATTCAAAAATGTACAACTTAAAAAAAAACCCCCCCCTCGTTAAGAGTTTTTTTAAATTTCGGTTGCATAAATAAGAAATTTTCTTAAAAAAGTAGGTAAATTACAATTAAAAATTTCTTAACTAAAACCTGCAACTATGGTTTGTTTAATTTGTCATAAATTTGTTATTTTTTGTGCGCACCATAATTTTAACTATTTTTTAATATTTTTTTACTTAAAGAAAAATCTGG
>MDTB01210303.1_pt1 | contig 15726 bp, 24 predicted proteins | sample 811161 | NCBI WGS metagenome assembly MDTB01 (sample SAMN05326650, study PRJNA326480) | marine metagenome | isolation source: seawater | place: Mediterranean Sea | collected 2009 | reverse complement strand
TTTTTATAGTATTCTATCACTGGCTCAGTTGATTTTTCATAAGTCTCATATCTTTTAATTACTACCTCTTCATTATCATCAGGCCTTTTTTCTAATAATTGTCTCTCAGATATCCTTTTTTTTATTGTTTCTAGGCTTACAGATAGTTTTAAAACACTATCAATTCTTTGTTTATATTTATTTAACAAATTACCTAAATTATTTGCTTGATCTAAATTTCTTGGATAACCATCGAATATAAACCCATTCTCATATTTTTTATTTGAAACAATATCTTCAATTAATTTATTTACTATTTTATCTTCTACTAGTGAGCCAGAACTCATGAGAGAAGAAATTTTTCGACCAATTTCTGTTTTATTTTTAATTTCTTCTCTTAATAATTTACCTGTAGAAATTTGAAAAAGATTATATTTTTTAACGATAAAGTTTGATTGAGTACCCTTACCAGCACCAGGGGGACCAAAAATTATTATATTCATCTACAAACTTATTTACCAAATTTACTTTTTTTAATTAAAGACTCATATTGAGAACTCATTAGTCTCGTTTGGACTTGAGTAACTGTATCCATTGCAACAACGACCACAATTAAAATTGAAGTACCACCAAGATAAAAAGGGATAGGATATTTTGAAATTAAAAATTCTGGTAATAAACATACAAAAGTTAAATACAATGCGCCTATAGTTGTAAGTTTTGTTAAAATATTTTCTATGTAAATGGCTGTCATTTCACCTGGCCTGATCCCTGGGACATATCCGCCGTACTTCCTTAAATTTTCTGCAGTTTCCTTTGGATTAAAAACAATTGAAGTATAAAAAAAAGCAAAAAATATTATTCCTGAAGCATATAAGAGCATATACAAAGGTTGACCTTGCGTAAATAATGATGAGATGCTTAAAAATAAATCTGAATCAGAAAATCCAAAATTGCTGAGTGTAATTGGTAGCAACAGTAAAGCTGAAGCAAAGATTGCAGGAATTACCCCTGCTGTATTTATTTTTAAAGGTAGATGAGAAGATTCTCCTCCATATACTTTGTTTCCCATTTGTCTTTTAGGATAATTTATTAAGATTTTTCTCATGGCTCTTTCAAAAAAAACTATAAACAAAACAGTTAGTATAACTAAGATAAAAATCATTACTATCATTACAGCTGACAATGCACCTGTTCTACCTAATTCAAAAGTTGATGCTAATGCTCTTGGTATTTCAGCCACAATACCTGAAAAGATAATTAATGAAATTCCATTTCCTACTCCACGTAATGTAATTTGTTCACCAAGCCACATTAAGAAAGTGGTTCCCGCAACAAGAGAAATTGTCGTTATTATTCTAAATGTTAACCCAGGTTCAACAACAATTGATCCAGCATTTTCTAAACCTACCGACACACCATAACCTTGTAAACAGGCTATTAAAACTGTACCATATCTAGTTATTTGAGTTATTTTTTTTCTTCCAGTTTCTCCTTGATCTTTTAGTCTTTTAAAATAATCAGAGACTCCTGTTAACAACTGTACGATTATTGAAGAGGAGATATAAGGCATGATACCTAATGCAAATATAGCCATTCTTGTAACCGCTCCACCAGAAAACATATTAAACATTCCCAAAAGCCCCTTTTGGCTATTAGACATAATTTCTTTAAGCGCATCAGGATCTATGCCTGACAAGGGCACGTAGGTTCCAAGTCTATAAACAATTAGAATTATTATTGTAAAAATTATTCTGTTTTTAAGATCACTTGCTTTGCTGAATGCTCCTGCGCTTGCACTTAAATTTTCATTAGACATAATTTTACTTTTTCAAAATGTTTAAAGTTCCACCAACTTTTTCAATTTTTGATTTTGCAGATTTTGAGACAGCATGGGCGGAAATATTTAATTTACTTTTAATATCACCTTTACCTAAAACTTTAAGTTTATTGAATTTTTTGGCTATTATTCCTTTTTCTTTTAATATTTTTAGATCTATAGGTGTTTTTAATTCAATTTTCTTATTATCACAAAAACTTTGTAGAATTGATAAGTTTATTATTGCAATATTTTTTTTAAAAAGGGATTTAAATCCTCTCTTTGGTAGCCTTCTATATAAAGGCATCTGTCCACCTTCAAAACTTTTAATTGCAACGCCTGATCTAGATTTTTGTCCTTTGTGACCTCTGCCAGACGTTTTTCCTTTACTAGAACCTATTCCTCTTCCAGGTCTAATTTTTTTTCTATTTAATTTAGTTAATTTATTTAACATTTTATGTATTTTCCCTTTTAAGAACTATGTCTGATATCTTTTTACCTCTTATTGCTGATAGTATTTTTGGTGATCTCTGAGATTTAAGTCCTTTTATACAAGCTTTCAAAACGTTATGAGGATTAGCTGATCCTAAAGATTTAGCAACTATATCCTGAACACCTAAAACTTCACAAACAGATCTAACAGGTCCACCAGCTATAATACCTGTGCCTGCTGGAGCTGCTCTCATAATTACTTCTCCGGAACCATTTTTCCCTTTTACATCATGATGAAGTGTACGACCTTCTTTTAGCGGTATTTTAATTTGATTTTTTTTTGCAAATTCTGTAGCTTTTTTAATAGCATCAGGTACCTGTTTTGACTTTCCTTGTCCAAAACCTATTGATCCTTTTTCATTTCCTACAACAACCAGTGCTGCAAAACCAAATCTTCTTCCACCTTTCACAACTTTAGTAATTCTATTAATTGCAACTAGTTTTTCTTTGAAACCATCATCTATTTTTTTAATATCTGCCATTTAAAACTCCAATCCATTTTTTCTTAAAGACTCAGCAAATGCTTTTATTCTTCCATGGTATTTGTAAGAACCTCTATCAAAATATACTTTATTAATCTTTTTATCTTTTGCCCTTTTGGCTAAAATTTCTCCTAATAAAGTTGAAGTTAGATTTTTATTATTTTTTTTGGATTTAAGGTCTTTTTCGATTGAGGTAGCTGAAACAAGAGTTTTTTTATTAATATCGTCAATAATTTGAGCTGATAAATTTTTTAAAGACTTAAAAACAGATATTCTATATCTGTTTGTATTAACTTTTTTCAATTTATTTCTGTTTCTTAATTTTCTTTTAATCTCTGTATTTAATTTTTTCATAATTATTTCTTTTTACCTTCTTTTCTTAAAACAAATTGATTTCTTTCTTTAATGCCTTTACCTTTATACGGCTCGACTGGCTTTAATGCTTTAATATCTGAGGCTATTTTTGACACTAGTTCTTTGTCCACACCAGATATCTTTATTATGGTTTGTTTTTCAACAGTTAATTTTATAGATTTTGGAATTTCAAAGTTAATATCATGGCTAAAACCTAATTGTAAATTTAATTTATCACCTTTTAAATTTGCTCTAAATCCAACACCCGCAATATCTAGTGTTTTTTCATGCCCTACTGATACACCTTTAACAGCGTTATTTATTAAGCTTCGAATAGTTCCCCACATAATTGATGTTTCTTTATTTATTTTCTTTTGAAGAGGTAGTATCTGAAATTCATTCTTTTCATTAATTGACGATGAAAATATTTTGTCATTCATTGTTAACTCTTTAGAACCTTTGGGGCCAGTAATAACAATTTTACCATTATCAACTTTAATGGATGAGTCCTTTGGTAATTGTATATTTTTTTTTCCTATTTTTGACATTAAAATACCTTGCAAATTATTTCACCACCAAGATTATTTTTTCTAGCCTCGGTGTCTGTCATAACTCCTTGTGGTGTTGAGAGTATGGCTAAACCTAAACCATTCTGGATTCTTGGAATACTACTAGCTCTTGAGTACACTCTTCTTCCAGGTTTTGAAACTCTTTTAATTTCTTTTATAACAGGAATACCCTCGTAATACTTTAAATCTACTTTAAGAGTTTGAGTATTATTCTTATTTTTTTCAATAAAGTAGTTGCTTATATATCCCTCGCTTTTTAAAACGTCTAATATTTTTAGTCTAAAATTAGAAGAAGGCACATCTATAGTGGTCAACAATCTCATTTGACCATTTCTAATTCTTGAAAACATATCTCCTATTGGGTCCATTAAAGTCATAATATCCTCCTACCAGCTTGATTTTACCATACCAGGAATTTTGCCTGAAGATGCCATGTCTCTTAAAGCAATTCTTGATATTTTTAGTTTTCTATATACTCCATGAGGTCTTCCAGTAATCTCACATCTATTCATAATTCTTATTTTTGATGAATTTTTTGGTAATTTATTTAGTTTAAGTTGAGCACTAAATCTCTCTGATAAATCTAATTTTTTGTTTTTAATAATCTTTTTTAATTCAATTCTTTTCTTAGCATATTTTTTTGCCAATCTAATTCTTTTTAGATTTCTTTGTATTGCGCTTGTTTTTGCCATTTTACCTCTTTTAGTTTTTTTTCTTTTTTAATATTAAAGGAAAATTGAATTCTTTTAGTAATTCAACTGTACCTTCTTTCGATGATCCACTTGTGACTAACGTTATATCCATACCTCTAATTTTCTCTACTTTATCGAAATTTACTTCTGGAAATATAATATGTTCTTTAATACCAAAACTATAATTTCCCGCCTCATCTATTCCAGAAGAACTTAGTCCTCTAAAATCTTTTATTCTTGGTAGCGCTATATTTATTAATCTATCTAAAAACTCGTACATTTTTTGAGATCTTAAAGTTACTTTAATCCCAGCACTAGTACCTTTCCTTGTTTTAAAATTTGCAATTGATTTTTTATATTTTGTTATAATTGCTTTTTGACCTGCTATTAATGACATATCATCTGCGCAGGATTTAATTTTTTTTCCGTCAGATGCATCTGCTCCTAGACCCATATTTAAAACAATTTTTGTTATTTTCGGAACTTGGTATTTATTTTTAACTTTTAACTTAGACATAAGCTTAGAAATAATTTCATTTTCATATGTATTTTTTAATCTTGAAATCATCTTATTTGCTACCTTTTTTAGTTTTCTTTTTTTCAATATCAATATTCTTTACATTTGACTGGTGTATAAAACTTTCTTTTGAAACAATTCCGCCTTTGTTTTCTTTTGTTGGTTTTGTATGTCTTTTAATCATATTAATTGCTTTAATTTTTACTGACCTATTTTTTCTATTTATTTCAATTATTTCACCAGTTTTCCCCTTATCTTTTCCGGCTATTATTTTTACCTGTCCGCCTTTTTTTAATATCATCATTAAATTACCTCCGGTGCTAAAGATATTATTTTAGTGTGACCTTTAATTCTTAGTTCTCTTGTTACAGGTCCAAATATTCTTGTTCCTATTGGTTCGCCTTTTTCATCAGTTAATACAACTGCGTTAGTATCAAATTGGACTTTTGAACCATCATCTCTAAATATCTCTTTTTTTGTTCTTACAACTACAGCTTTATGTACAGCACCTTTTTTTACTTTACCTTTGGGTATAGCGTCTTTAACACTGATTACGATTAAATCTCCAACACCAGCATATCTTCTCTTCGAACCACCAAGAACTTTTATACATTCTACTCTTTTTGCGCCAGTATTATCTGCAACCATTAATTCTGTTTGTATTTGTATCATCTATCAATTACTTCCCAAGTTTTCTTTTTTGAAATAGGTTTACATTCAACTATTTTCACTTCATCACCTTCTTTAAATTTATTTTTTTCATCGTGTGCATGATATTTTTTAGCTCTTGAAATTACTTTAGCATAAAAAGGGTGCTTAAATTTTCTAGTTACTTCTACTACTATAGTTTTATCATTTTTAGCACTTGTTACTTTACCTTTTAAGACTTTTTTTGTCATTTCACTTCCTTCATATTAGAATATAGTCTAGCTATATTTTTTTTAATTTGGTTATATTGAGCTGGGTTATCAATTTGACCATTTATTTTTTTGAATCGAATATTAAAAAGATCTTTCTTTAAAGATTGAATTTTCTTCTCAGCTTGATCTTTGGTTAATTTTTTATCTTCTTTTTTATTTTTCATTTTATCTTTTTATAAATTTTGTTTTAATTGGTAATTTTGCTGAAGCTTTATATAATGCTTCTTTTGCAACTTCTTCAGTTACTCCATCTACTTCGAAAATAATTCTTCCTGGTTTAACTCTGCAGGCGTAATATTCAGGAGAACCTTTTCCTTTTCCCATTCTTACTTCTATAGGTTTTTTTGAAACAGGAATATTAGGAAAAATTCTAGTCCAAACTTTTCCTGTCCTTTTCATGTATCTTGTAAGCGCTACTCTAGCAGCCTCGATTTGTTTACCAATAATTCTTTCAGGTTCCATTGCTTTTAGTCCATATTGACCATAGTTTAGAACTGCACCACGTGTTGAAGTACCGTGTATTTTTCCTTTAAATGCTTTTCTAAATTTAGTTCTTGTTGGTTGTAACATTTTTAACTCTTTCTATTTTTTCTTTTTCTATATCTTTTTCAAATAATTCACCTTTGTAGATCCAAACTTTAACACCAATAATTCCATAAGTTGTTAAAGCTTCTGCAATACCATAGTCAATATTTGCTCTTAAAGTATGAGATGGTATACTTCCTTCTCTCAACCACTCAGTTCTAGCAATTTCATTTCCAGCTAATCTCCCGCTAACCATTACTTTAATTCCTTTTGCATTTAATCTCATAGCCGACTGCATAGCTCTCTTCATTGCTCTCCTATATGCTATTCTTTTAACTAATTGCTGAGCTATGTTTTCAGCTGCTAAGTTAGCATTTAGTTCAGGTTTTTTTATTTCTTTAATATTAAGAATTATTTCACTATCTGTTATCTTTCGAATATTTTTCTTTATTTTTTCTATATCAGCACCTTTTTTACCTATTACAAAGCCTGGCCTAGATGTGTGTATTGAAACAGTTATTTTTTTTGAAGATCTCTCTATAACAACTTCTGATACACCAGAATTAATTATATTTTTCTTAATATATTTACGTATTTTAAAATCTTCAATTAAATATCTGCCAAATTCCTTTTTCTTAGCAAACCAAACGGAGTCCCAGCCTCTATTTATTCCTAATCTCAAGCCTATTGGATTAATTTTTTGGCCCATTTTTCACCTCTTTTTTTTCTTCTAATACTATTGTTATTCTGCTAAATGGTTTTTTTATGGGACTTGCCCGCCCTTTTGCTCTTGGTCTAAATCTTTTCATTACTAATGATTTTCCTGCATATGCTTCTTTTACATACAAATTGTCTATATCAAGTTGATAATTATTTTCTGCGTTTGATATTGCAGATTTAACAGTTTTGCTTACGTCTAAAGCTATTTTTTTTCTAGTAAATTCTAAATCTCTTAACGCAATATCAGCCTTTTTTCCTCTAATATAATCAAGAACTAACGAAATTTTTCTAGCACTTGATCTTACATTCTTATTAATTGCTTTTACTGATAAATTATTTTTTTGCATCTGTTCCTCCAGTTGTAGGTGCAGGTGCAGCAGCTTTTTTATCTGCAGGCGTGTGTCCTCTAAAAGTTCTTGTCGGAGCAAATTCACCTAATTTATGACCAACCATTTCTTCAGATACAGTAATAGGTATAAATGTTTTTCCATTATGAATAAGAAAAGCGACTCCAACAAAATCAGGGATAATAGTTGAGTTTCTAGACCAGGTTTTAATTGGTTTTTTATCTGATTTATCCTTAATCTTATCCACTTTTTTTAATAGACTAGGATGAACAAATGGGCCTTTCCAAATAGATCTTGCCATATTACCTTCTTTTCTTCCTTCTAGTTATAATTAGTTTGTCACTTCTTTTAGGTCTTCTTGTTTTTAATCCCTTCGCTGATTGACCCCAAGGGGAAACAGGGCTTCTTCCGCCTGATGTTTTACCCTCACCACCTCCGTGTGGATGATCAACAGGATTCATTGCAACACCCCGAGTTTGTGGCCTTTTTCCTCTCCATCTATTTCTGCCAGCTTTACCAATTTTAATATTTTTTTGATCAGGATTAGAGACTGTTCCTATTGTTGCAATACACTCGCTTCTCACTTTTCTTGTCTCACCAGAAGAGAGTTTTATTATTGCATAATCTCCATCGTAACCTGAAAGTGTAACAGAAGACCCAGCAGATCTAGCCAATTTACCGCCATTACCCGGAATTAGTTCAACATTGTGAATAGATGTACCAGGAGGTATATCTTTTAATTCAAGACTATTACCTATTTTTATCTCTACTTTTTTTCCTGACTCAATTTTATCACCGACTTTAAGCCCCTGAGGAGAAATAATATAATTAAATACATTATCTTCATATTTAATTAATGCGATATATGCTGTTCTGTTAGGATCGTACTCAATTCGTTCTACAGTAGCTGAAATATTCTTCTTTTTTCTGAAAAAATCAATTACTCTAAATTTATGTTTTTGACCACCGCCTTGATGTCTTGATGTAATTCTTCCATAATTATTTCGACCACCTGTAACTGATTGTCCTTTTGTAAGTGGCTTATAAGATGAACCTTTCCATAAAGAGCTTTTGTCAACGATAACAGTTGCTCTATTTGATTTTGTATATGGTTTAAATGTTTTTAATGTCATTTTAAATTCCTGTTGTTAGATCGATACTCTGACCTTTTTTAAGTGTTATAATAGCTTTTTTATATCCACTTTTAGTTGAAATTTTTCCCTGTTTTAGTTTTTTTTTAGTTTTTGTGTTAATGATGTTTACTTTTATAACACTCACTTTAAATATTTTTTCTATATTTTTTTTAATTGTTTTTTTATTTGCACCTTTATGAACTTTAAATACAGTTTTGTTATGTTCCGACAAATTAGTAGCTTTCTCAGTTATAATTGGTTGTCTAATTGAATCTATAAAATTAATTTTTTTCATTTAAAATCCTGTTTTCTATATTTTTAATAGAACTTAAAGTGAGAATTACATTTTTATATTTTAACAAATCATAAATATTCGTACCTTTCTCACTTATAACTTTTATATTTTTAATATTTCTCGCAGATTTATTTATATTTTTTTCGGACTCAGCATCTGAAACTATTAAAGCATTAGATAAATTATTAATTTTGAGAAAGTTGTTAAATTCTTTTGTTTTTTTAATTTCTTTTTTAACATCACTTAAGATGTGAAGATTTTTATCAAAATTCTTTTTCGAAAGTGTTTGTGCTAAAGCTATTTTTTTTACTTTTTTATTTATTTTTTTTACTTTATAAACTGCACCTTTAGGTCCATGAGCAACACCACCACCTACAAACAAGGGGGCTTTTTTACTTGCGTGTCTGGCTCCACCAGTTCCTTTTTGAGCTATAATTTTTTTTGTAGATCCTCTAATTTCATTTCTTTGTTTAGTTTTCGCAGTTCTCGCTTTCAAGTGATTTAACTGCCAATCAATTACATATTTAATCAATTTATGATTAACTTTTAAATTTATTAATTTATCAGAAACTTCAATGCTATTAGTTTTTTCACCAAATATATTTAAAATTTTAAGTTTCATATTATTTTTTTCCTTTTGCAGCTGCGGCTTTTTTAAGTTTGTCCTCATGTTTTTCAGCTGTAGTTTTCCGTCTTACATCTTTAACTGACTCTCTTATAAAGACAGTTGAGTTTTTAGATCCAGGTATTGATCCTCTTAAATATAATAAATTGTTGTCTGGATCAGTCTTAATAATTTCCAAATTTAACATTGTTCTATATTTGTCACCCATGTGGCCTGCCATTTTTTTTCCTTTAAATACTTTTCCAGGATCTTGTCTTTGTCCTGTTGAACCATGAGATCTGTGAGAAACAGATACACCGTGCGATGCTCTCAATCCACCAAAATTCCATCTTTTCATCACTCCTGCAAAGCCTTTTCCTATAGTTTTGGATCTAACATCAAGAAATTTGTTATCTTTAAATATTTCTAAACCAAATTCGTTACCTTCTTTCAGGTCGTCTACTTTATCTAGTCTATATTCTTGAATTATTTTTTTTGGTTCAGTATTTTTTTTTGCAAAAAAACCTTTCATTTGTTTCGTTAATTTAGAGTTTTTAAGTTTACCAAATCCAATTTGAACACCTGTATATCCTCTTTTTTCTTTAGTAATAACTTCTAAAACTCTTCCTTTTTCAATTTTTAGAACTGTTACAGGTATAGATTGTCCACTTTTAACAAATTCTCTTGTCATACCAATTTTAGTTCCTACTAATCCTATCTTCATAATTAAATCTTTATTTCTATATCCACACCTGAAGCTAAATCAAGTTTCATTAAGGCTTCAACTGTTTGTGGAGTTGGTTCAATAATATCTATTAATCTTTTATGTGTCCGAGACTCAAATTGTTCTCTACTTTTTTTATCTATATGGGGTGACCTTAAAACAGTGTATCTTTCTATTCTTGTGGGTAGTGGTATAGGTCCTTTAACCTGTGCCCCGGTTCTTTTAGCTGTATTAACAATCTCCTCAGTCGACAAGTCTAATATTTTATTGTCATAAGCTTTTAAATGTATTCTAATATTTTGTTTATCCATAAAATTAAGCTAATTTTTTTGTTACCTCATCTTGAACATTTTGCGGTACTTTATCATAATGACTGAATTGCATTGTATATTGAGCTCTTCCTTGAGTAGATGATCTCAAATTGTTGATGTATCCAAACATATTTGCTAAAGGAACAGTTGCATTAACAGCTGTTGCGTTACCCCTTGGCTCTGTTGAAGCAACTTGACCTCTTCTACTGTTTAAATCACCTATAACATCTCCCATAAAATCCTCAGGTGTTACAACTTCGACTTTCATTATTGGTTCTAATAATTTTAAAGTAGCCTTAGTACAAGCTTCTCTAAAGCACATTCTTGAAGCTATTTCGAAAGCTAAAACACTTGAGTCTACATCGTGATGAAGCCCATCTAAAATTGTTACTTTATAGTCTATAAGTGGAAACCCTGCTAAGATTCCACTTTCAGCTACACTCTCAACTCCTTTTTCGACACCCGGTATAAATTCTTTTGGAATTGAACCACCCTTAATTTTATTTTCTATTTCTCTACCCTTGCCAGGTTCTAAAGGCTCTACATTAAGAGTAACTTTTGCAAATTGACCAGCTCCACCACTTTGTTTTTTATGTATATATGTTACTTCTGATGCTCCAAGAATTGTTTCTCTGTAAGCTACTTGTGGTGCTCCAATATTTGCTTCTACTTTAAATTCCCTTTTCATTCTATCGACAATAATATCCAAATGTAATTCTCCCATACCTTTAATTATGGTTTGTCCGGACTCTTCGTCCGATGTTACTCTAAATGAAGGGTCTTCTTTGGCTAATCTTCCTAAAGCTTCACCCATTTTTTCCTGGTCAGCTTTAGTTTTAGGTTCTACAGCTATTTCAATTACAGGATCTGGGAACTCCATCGGCTCTAGTAATATTGGTTTGTCTTCTTCACATAAAGTGTGTCCTGTGATTGTAAATTTTAAACCTGCTAATGCTACAATGTCACCTGCATTTGCTTCTTTGATATCTTCTCTACTGTTGGCGTGCATTAAAAGCATCCTTCCAACTCTTTCAGTTTTTTCTTTTGAAGAATTGTATATAGATGTGCCAGTTTTGATAGTTCCAGAATAAATTCTTATAAACGTTAAAGAGCCCACAAACGGGTCATTTGCAACCTTAAACGCAAGAGCAGAAAAAGGTTGATCATCTGCAAATTTCATTTCTACTTTATCTTCTGAACCTAATTTAGTACCCTCTATAGAACCTAAATCTTTTGGACTTGGTAAATAGTCAATAACTGCATCAAGAAGAGGTTGAACACCTTTGTTCTTAAATGCTGATCCTGTAGTGATAGGTACAAAGCTAAATCCCAAGGTTCCTTTTCTTATACATTTTATTAAATCAGCTTCAGTTGGTTCTTTTCCTTCTAAATAATCTTCCATTAGTTTTTCATCTTCTTCGACTGCTGCTTCTACTAGTTCTTTTCTGTATTGATCGGCTTTTTCTTTTAAATCTGCAGGTATTTCAACTAAATCAAATTTTGCTCCTAAATCTTCATTTTGCCAAATAATAGCTTTCATTTTTACTAGATCAACAACACCTTTTAAATCTGCTTCAGCACCTACAGGTAATTGTAAAACTAAAGGTTTGCAGCCTAATCTATCCTTTATCATATCAACACAACGATAAAAATCTGCTCCTGTTCTATCTAATTTATTTACAAAACAAATTCTTGGAACTTTATATTTATCAGCTTGTCTCCAAACAGTTTCAGATTGAGGCTCCACTCCAGCTACGCCGTCAAAAACACAAACTGCGCCATCTAAAACTTTTAGAGATCTTTCTACTTCAATAGTAAAATCTACGTGCCCTGGTGTGTCTATAATATTTATTCTATGGTCATTCCAAAAACATGTTGTGGCAGCTGATGTTATTGTAATACCTCTTTCTTGTTCTTGTTCCATCCAATCCATTGTAGCTGCACCATCATGTACTTCTCCAATTTTGTGGCTTTTGCCAGTATAATATAAAATTCTTTCTGTAGTGGTAGTTTTGCCAGCATCAATATGTGCCATGATACCGATGTTTCTATATTTATCTAAAGTATATTTTTTACTCATAAATAGTTACCATCTAAAATGGGCAAAGGCTTTATTAGACTCTGCCATTTTATGCGTGTCTTCTCTTTTTTTTATAGCGGCACCTTTATTTTGTGATGCATCTAATAGTTCATAATATAATTTTTCTGCCATAGTTTTATGTTTTCTTTTTCTTGTAGCATCCATTAACCATCTTAAAGCTAATGCTTGACCTCTTTTAGATTTTACTTCAACTGGCACTTGATATGTTGCTCCACCTACTCTTCTAGATCTGCATTCAACATTTGGCTTTACGTTGTTAATTGCATCATTAAATATTTTAAGTGGATCTGAATTATTTTTTTCTTTGATTTTGTCCAACGCATCATAAAATATTTTTTCAGCTGTAGATCTTTTTCCATCGTACATAATAGAATTTATAAATTTTGAGATTGTTTCTGAATGGAACTTTGGATCAGGAAATACTTTTCTTACTGGAGCTTTTCTTTTACGTGACATAAATAATTATTTAGGTTTTTTTGTTCCGTATAGAGATCTTCTTTTTTTTCTATTAGCAACACCTTGGGTATCTAAGTTACCTCTTAAAATATGATAACGAACACCAGGTAAGTCTTTAACTCTTCCACCTCTTATTAGCACGACAGAGTGCTCTTGAAGATTATGACCTTCACCACCTATGTAGGCAGTAACTTCAAATCCGTTTGACAGTCTAACTCTTGCAACTTTTCTTAAAGCAGAATTTGGTTTTTTAGGAGTTGTTGTGTAAACTTTAACACATACACCTCTTTTCAATGGTTGTTTCTCCAATGCAGGAACCTTATTTCTCATTAAAGGTTTTACTCTAGGTTTTTTTATTAACTGGTTTATAGTCGGCATATTAATATTTTGAAGTAAAAGATAAGGAATGCCTTGAAATCAAGGTTCTTAAGTTAGTGTTTAAGGTTAAATTCTGCCTTACTTCTAACTATCAAAATTGCCGTAAACTAACACTGAACTCAAGAATGTCAATAATTAATAGGAGCAATTATGTTATAAAAAAAGGCTTATTCTGTAGTTGTTGGGTTTTCCAACTCTTGTTTTTTTAGCTCTTCTAATCTCACTTGATCCTGATTACGGGCTTCACTGTCCCAGCCCATTTTAGTTAATCCAGTACCTGCTGGAACAAGTCTACCAACTATAACGTTTTCTTTTAACCCTTGAAGAGTGTCAACTTTCCCTCGAATTGATGCGTCTGTAAGAACTCTAGTTGTTTCTTGGAAAGATGCAGCAGATATAAATGAATTTGTTTGTAAAGAAGCTTTTGTAATTCCTAATAAAACTCTTTCATAAGAGGCTGGTTTTTTGCCTTTTTTCTTTAGTTCTTCATTTTTAGATTGCATATCAAGTAAATCTATACTTTCCCCTAATAAGAGATCAGAGTCCCCAGGATTTTTAATTTCTACTTTTTTAAGCATTTGCCTTACTATAGTTTCTATATGCTTGTCGTTGATTACTACACCTTGTAATCTATAAACTTCTTGGACTTCGCTAACAAAATATTCTGTTAATTTTTCTACGCCTAATATTCTAAGTATATCATGAGGAGCCGGACTTCCATCTAATAGATATTCTCCTTTTTTAATTTTTTCTCCTTGATTAAAATTTACATGTTTTCCTTTTGGAATTAAATAATTTGACGTTTCACCGTTGTTAGAAACAATAGAGATTTTTTGTTTACCTCGAACTTCTTTTCCAAATTCAATTGTTCCATCATTTTCAGCAATAATCGCACTATCTTTAGGTCTTCTGGCTTCAAATAACTCAGCAACTCTTGGCAATCCTCCAGTGATATCTTTGGTTTTTGAAGTTTCTTTTGGCAGCCTAGCTAAAACATCTCCAGCAGAAACTTTTTGACCATCTTTAACTGATAAAATTGAGTCTGGTACTAAATAGTATCTTGCCTCATTTCCATCAGCTTTTTTTATTACAGTGCCTTTTGAATCTCTTAACGTTATTCTAGGTTTTAGCTCTGAATTTTTAGTAAGTGATTTCCAATCAGTAACTGATTTTGAAGAAATTCCAGTTGCATCATCTAATGTTTCAGTTAAAGATGATCCCTCAATCAAATCCATATAATTTACAACTCCACCTGTTTCAGCAATTACAGGTAATGTATATGGATCCCATTCTGCTATTTTTTTTCCTTTGTCAATTTGTTCACCATCTTTAAAAAACAATTTTGATCCATAATTTACTTTATATATCGCTAATTGTATTCCGTTATCATCTTCTATAGATAATTGAGTATTTCTTCCCATTACTATTATATTTTTTTTAGAATCTTCAATAAGATTCTTATTTATAATATTTAGTTTACCTTTTGTTTGTGAGATAATTTGAGACTCTTCTTTAATCTGGGCAGTTCCCCCTACGTGAAAAGTTCTCATAGTCAATTGAGTACCGGGCTCACCTATAGACTGAGCTGCAATCATACCAATAGCTTCACCAATACTAACTAATTTTCCTCTAGATAAATCTCTTCCATAACATAATTGACAAACTCCTCTTTTCGCCTCACATGTAATTACTGAATAAACATTTATCGATTTTACTCCGGCTGCGTCTATTAATTCACAATCAGCCTCATTTATTAATTTCTTCTTTTTAATTATAACTTCACCAGTAATTGGATGTTTAATCTCATGAGAGGGGACCCTGCCTAAAACTCTCTCAGATAAACTTACTAGGATATTACCTCCTTCTATTATTTCTGTTAAAGTAATAGATGATGAAGAATTACAATCTTTAATAGTAACTTGAAGGTCTTGAGCAACATCACACAACCTTCTAGTTAAATATCCTGAGTTGGCTGTTTTTAATGCAGTATCTGCCAAACCTTTTCTAGCTCCATGGGTAGAGTTAAAGTATTCAAGTACCGAAAGCCCTTCTTTAAAATTTGATATAATAGGTGTTTCTATAATTTCACCTGATGGCTTAGCTATTAAACCTCTCATTCCAGCTAATTGTTTCATTTGAGCTTGAGAACCTCTGGCCCCAGAGTCCGCCATCATGTAAACAGAATTTGTTTCAATTCTATCATTAGAGTAAATTTTTTCTGCTGATGAAATTTCTTTCATCATTTCATTAGCAACTGTATCAGTACATTTAGACCAAATATCAACAACTTTATTATATTTTTCACCTC
>MDTB01028671.1_pt1 | contig 15726 bp, 22 predicted proteins | sample 811161 | NCBI WGS metagenome assembly MDTB01 (sample SAMN05326650, study PRJNA326480) | marine metagenome | isolation source: seawater | place: Mediterranean Sea | collected 2009 | reverse complement strand
TTTACCATTGGGACTGATAAAGTCTGTCCAAAACATACCATCAGCAATCAACTGATCAACTGCCTTGGTCTGTATACCTTCAGACTTGATAGCTAATTTAACTGCGTTACTTATTGATTCCTTGCCTTTGTTAGTCAGGCGCGTAGGTACTGCTCTTACTTCATTTATATATGTACTCATGTTTATATACTCTTTAGTTATTTACACTTCAACGTTATTGCTGAAGATGGTCACATAATAACAAGTTTACACATAAATACAATAGATAGCTTACAGAAAGTTATAACATGTTATAACAATCGACAATCTGACACTATTCGATACCTACCCCCTCCCCACCCCCCGCGCGACACATATGGGACTCTGTCAGTCTATATATTACTAATTCACACAAACAAATCGTATTTTTATGAGTTCAGACCCCCACCCCCTCTATATAAGAAACCCCCCACCTTGTTTTTGAAACACAATTGTAAAAAATTTTTTGTACAGTTATTCTAGGTTCAGGAGCTGCTATGAACGGTATTGATAGAACTAGTAACTCTAGCCATGTAGGACGTATAGGCGAGTTTTTTGCCATGTACATACTAGAAAAAAATGGTATAGAGTGTCACCATGTCGATAGATCCGGCATAGATTTGTGGTGTCAGTCTTATAACGATGCTATGTTTACAGTACAAGTGAAAGCAGCCAACGTATGTATTATGAGCACTAATAGAGGTAACAAACTTAGATACGTGTACAATTTACGATCTAAAAAAATAGCCGACTTTTATGTGTTTGTAGCTTTAGATATAGAAAAATTACTAGTTAGAAGTACAGAAGAACTAGGATGTAAAAAGTCTATTCAACTACACCCAAACCTATTTAATGCAGAGTCCCAAGCAGGTGGTATGGAAACTCTTTGGAACTTTACAAAGGAAAATGCTCGCTAAGTATAAAAGGATATGGTACAAATGCGCTTACGGTGAATAACCTGCAAATAAAATATGACTTTACAACTAGAACCAGAGTTAGGTGTACCTATTTCAGATAAAATTTTACGTGTCGATCTAAAAGAACGCGTAAAATCAGCGGCTAACACCTCTTTAGAACTAGCAGAACACGACTTAGATCTAGAACCTACTAAGGATGATAAAGATGTAGCTGCTAAATTAGCTATAGCTTATGCAGACGACCCCGAAACTACCTCTAAAAAGGTAAACAATACCCGTGCTTCTACCCTAACACCTGCCTCATTGGTGTTAACTAACAATATTTTGCAAGAGTTTGGGCAATCAGTGGTAGATAGTGCCCTACAAGTACGCCATTTAGTGACTAATAAGTTGTTATTAGAGACAGAAAACCCTGATCCACGGGTAAGAATCCGCGCATTAGAGCTTTTAGGTAAAGTTTCTGATGTTGGTTTGTTTGCAGAGAAGTCAGAAATGGTAATAACACACCAATCAACGGATGATTTAAAGGCAAAGTTACGTGATAAGTTAGAAAAGTTAGTAAACCCTCCTGAAGAAATAGAGGAAGCTATAATTATTGATGGTGAACCTCTTGACGTAGACACGGAACTAGATTCTAACGGCGAAGAATACGATGACTAAACATAGTAAAGAATTTTCTGAAGAAGAAATACAAAGAATGTTAGACAATCTGGATGCTTTTAGCCAAGAAGAGGTAATAGAGATTAACCGCTTGGTAGATGAACTAGCTATTCGCAGAGAAAACGCTTTGGCATACAATGATTTAATTGAATTTTGTAAAAGAATGATGCCAGAATTCTTAGTAGGCAAGCACCACAGGATATTAGCTAACATGTTAATGTCTATAGAACAGGGAAACAAAGACAGGGTATGTGTAAACATACCACCACGTCATGGCAAGTCTCAATTAGTATCTATTTTCTTTCCTGCATGGTATTTAGGCAGAAATCCCGACAAAAAAGTGATGATGGTGTCTCACACAACAGATTTAGCTGTAGACTTTGGACGAAAAGTGCGTAATCTTATCTCTACCGCTGATTATAAGACCATATTTCCTACTGTAGCCCTTGCTGTAGACTCTAAATCAGCAGGAAGGTGGAATACAAACTCAGGTGGAGAGTATTATGCCTGTGGTGTTGGCTCTGCGCTAGCTGGTAGGGGAGCAGATTTATTACTTGTGGATGATCCGCACTCTGAGCAAGACGTGATTAACGGAAACTTTTCGGTATTTGAGAAAGCATACGAGTGGTACACGTTCGGTGCTCGGACACGACTAATGCCCGCAGGTAAAGTAGCAATAATACAAACTCGTTGGCATATGGACGACCTGACGGGACGTGTTGTTAAAGATATGGCGCAAAATGAGAGATCTGATCAGTTTGAAGTAATTGAATTTCCTGCTATATTAGAAGTAGAAGACAAAAAAACTAAAAAACCTGTGGAGAAACCGTTATGGCCTGAGTTTTTTGATTTAGAGGCACTAAAACGCACAAAAGCGTCAATGCCTGTATTTCAATGGAACGCACAATACCAACAGCAACCCACCGCCGAAGAGGCTGCTTTAGTAAAAAGAGAGTGGTGGAATATATGGGAACAAGATAGGCCACCGTCTTGTGAATATATTATAATGTCTTTAGATGCGGCGGCAGAAAAACACAACCGAGCGGATTATACAGCATTAACTACGTGGGGGGTATTCCTAAATGAGGAGACTTCTGCGTATAATATAATATTGCTAAACAGTATAAAAGAGCGTATAGAGTTCCATGAGCTAAAAGAACTGGCTATGCAAGAGTATACAGATTGGGAACCAGACTCGTTTATAGTAGAAAAAAAGAGTTCTGGTGTTGCATTGTATCAAGAAATGCGACGAATGGGATTACCTGTGTCGGAGTACACTCCTCATAGAGGGTCGGGGGATAAGTTAGCACGTTTAAACTCCGTATCTGACATGGTGCAATCAGGGTTAGTTTGGGTTCCGCCCTCTAGATGGGCAGAAGAAGTGGTAGAAGAGATAGCGGGGTTTCCGTTTATGAGTCACGATGACTTGGTAGATTCTACTGTAATGGCATTAATGAGGTTTAGACAAGGTGGGTTTGTACGTTTACCTACGGATGAGCCAGAAGATATTCAATATTTTAAGCAGCGAAGAGGCGGCTACTATTAAGAGGCTAGGTCATGGCGATTGAAAAAGGTATATATTCTGCTCCCAAAGGAATAGAAGAAGAAATAGATATAGCATCGGCAGATAAAACGGTCGATCAAGAACTAGAAATTGAAATTGTAAATCCCGACATGGTTACTTTAGATGATGGTTCTGTAGAAATTACTATTTTACCTACAAATAACATCATGGGAAGTTTTAGTAGTAATATTGCTGAAGAGTTAGATGAAGATGTACTAGCTGTGTTAGCTGATGATTTATCAGGAATGGTATCTTCTGATGTAGATAGTCGAAAAGATTGGGCTGACACATACGTCAAAGGGTTGGATATTGTAGGATTTAAGTACGAAGAGCGTACTGAACCTTGGGATGGTGCTTGTGGAGTAAACTCTACTGTGCTATCTGAAGCAGTTATCCGTTTTCAAGCGGAGACTATGAGTGAGACATTTCCCTCATCTGGCCCTGTAAGAGTAAAAATACTAGGCGAAGAAACAAAAGAAAAAGAAGAAGCTGCTAACCGCGTTAAAGCTGACATGAATTACCAACTAACTGAAGAAATGGTTGAGTATCGTCCTGAACATGAGCGTATGTTGTATAGTCTAGGACTTGCAGGATCAGCGTTTAAGAAGGTTTATTTTGACCCTAACATTGGTAGGCAAGTAGCTGTATACGTTCCAGCAGAAGACGTTATTGTGCCTTATGGGGCTTCTAATATAGAGTCTGCCGAACGTGTAACTCATGTCATGCGTAAGACTAAAAACGACATACGTAAGCTACAATTAAGTGGTTTTTACCGCGATATAGATTTAGGTGAACCAGAATCATTTCATACTGACATTGAAGAAAAGAAAGCTGAAGACGGTGGTTTTTCTTTAACAGATGATGATCGTTATTCTTTATATGAGATACATGCAGATTTAACTATTGATGGGTTAGATGATGGCGATGATGTAGCTAAACCTTACATTGTTACTATGGAGCGTGGATCTAACGAAATATTGTCTATAAGACGTAATTGGAACGAAGATGACGAGTTGATGTTAAAGCGTCAACACTTTGTACATTATGTATATATTCCCGGATTTGGTTTCTACGGTCTTGGTCTGATCCACATAATTGGTGGGTATGCTAGAGCAGGAACCTCGCTCATACGACAGCTAGTAGATGCTGGTACATTGTCAAATCTTCCGGGGGGTCTGAAGGCTCGCGGACTACGAATTAAAGGCGATGATACTCCTATAGAGCCGGGAGAGTGGAAAGATGTAGACGTACCATCTGGCAGCATTAGAGAGAATATAATGCCGCTTCCATACAAAGAACCAAGCCAAACATTACTTGCGTTACTTAATCAAATAACTACTGAAGGCCGCCGTCTAGGTGCTATTAGTGATATGGACATATCTGATATGTCTGCTAATGCTCCTGTGGGAACTACACTAGCGTTGTTAGAAAGAACTCTAAAACCTATGGCTGCGGTACAAGCTCGTGTCCATTATGCCATGAAGCAAGAGTTTAAAATGCTTAAAAATATAATGGCGGAATACGCTCCTGAAGAATATGATTACCAGCCTTCACGAGGTGAAATATCTGCGCGTCAAGCAGACTATATGATGGTTGATGTAATACCTGTTAGTGATCCTAACAGCTCTACTATGGCTCAACGTGTAGTACAGTATCAAGCTGTATTGCAGATGTCTCAACAAGCTCCGCAGATATATAATCTGCCGCAACTGCATCGTCAAATGATAGAAGTCATGGGTATAAAGAACGCAGACAAACTTGTACCTACAAAAGACGATACAGCACCTACAGATCCTGTAAGCGAAAATATGAACGCGCTAACTGGTACCCCCATAAAAGCGTTCTTATATCAAGACCACGAAGCACACATTGCTACGCACCAAGCGTTTATGCAAGACCCTATGGTTGCACAAACTATTGGACAAAACCCACAAGCACAACAGATTATGGCATCTCTAAATGCGCATATCGCAGAGCATCTTGGGTTTAGATACCGTAAACAAATGGAAGAAAAGTTAGGCGCTACATTACCACCACCAAACGAAGAGTTGCCAGAAGAAATTGAGATTCAATTAGCACGGCTCGTTGCCGAAGGTGGCAAGCAGCTTACTCAACAACATCAACAAGAAGCAGCGCAAAAACAAGCGCAAGCACAACAGCAAGATCCTATGTTCCAGCTACAACAAGCAGAACTACAGGTTAAGCAACAAGAAGTACAACGTAAGGCTCAGAAAGATCAAGCCGATATGCAAGTTAAACAAGCAGAACTTCAGCGAAAGACCCAAAAGGATCAAGCTGATGCAACTATAGATCTAGAACAACTCAAGCTTGATAGGCAAGAGTTGGAAATAGATGCCCAGAAAGCGGGCGCAAAACTAGCTGCGGACAGAAGAGTGGCTAGCAATAAACTTGACCTTGATCTTATGAGAGAGGTTACTAACAAACGTAAGGAATAAGTATGGCTACTACCGTCTTTGACGTGCTAACAAAACAAATCGAGGATGCTACATTCTCAGCAAAAGAGTTTCTTGAAAATGGTTCGGCTACAGATTACGCGAACTATCGAGAAGTGGTTGGTTTGATACGAGGTCTTCAAACTAGCTTATCTTTCGTAAAAGACCTTTCGCGAAATTATATGGATGATGACAATGACTGATTTAACACCAAACCCTGAAGTAATTGAAGAAGAGTTAGAACATCAAATACCTATTCCTGTAGGTTATAGGATTTTGATAGCAATGCCTGAAGTAGAAGATACTTACGGCGATAGCGGAATTATCAAATCAAGTAAGGAAATGCATCACGATTATATTATGTCTACTATTGGACTTGTATTAGATATAGGTGGACAAGCTTATTCGGATAAAGACCGTTTCCCTGATGGCCCTTGGTGCAAGGTAGGAGATTATGTCATGTTTCGTGCTAACACAGGAACAAGATTTAAAGTAGGTGGTGTCGAGTATCGGTTAATGAATGATGACTCGGTTGAAGCAATAGTTAACGATCCTCGTGGCGTTACACGAGTGTAAGGAGAATAACATGGGATTTCAAAAAGTTGAGTATAGTTTTCCTGATGAAATTGAGGATAAGAAACCAGAAATTGAAGTAGAAAAATCTACTGCGGTAGAGATTGATTTATCTGGTAAACAACCTAAAGAAAAACTTGTCGAAAAAACACCTAAGGAAGAAGAGTTGGAAATTGAAGTTGTAGATGATACTCCGAAAGCAGATAGAAATCGTACACCTTCTAAACCTCCTGAAGATGTTACGGACGAAGAGTTAGAAGATTATTCTGAAAAAGTTCAAAATCGTATTAAACATTTTAGCAAAGGTTATCACGATGAACGTAGGGCTAAAGAACAGGCTTTACGTGAACGACAAGAGCTAGAAAGTTTTGCTAAAAAGTTAGTTGATGAAAACAAAAACCTAAAAAGCAATGTAGAAAAAAATCAAGAAGCGTTGCTTGAACAAGCTAAGAAAAACTCAGCTATAGAAATGCTTTCTGCCAAACGTTCATACAAACAAGCGTATGAAGCTGGAGACGCAGATAAATTAATAGAGGCGCAAGAAAAACTAACTAATGCCAAAATAAAAGCAGATAAGTTATCTAATTTTAAAGCTGAGCCTTTACAAGAAGAAAAGAATGAGGTACAAATACCTACACAAGAGTCCGCCCCCAAAACTGTTGTTGACTCTAGAGCCTCAGAATGGGCAGAAAATAACCCGTGGTTTGGTTCTGATAAAGAAATGACAGGTTTTGCTATGGGGCTGCATGAACGACTTGTTGAAGAGGGTGTAGACCCTGCTAGTGATGAATACTACGAGACTATTAATACTCGTATGCAGAAAGTGTTTCCCGAAAATTTCGGGGATGAGCCAGTAACAAAGACGAAACGGCAAGCAAATGTGGTTGCACCCGCTACGCGGAGCACCTCACCTAAAAAGGTGAAATTAACGCAGACACAAGTAGCTATTGCTAAAAAACTTGGAGTTCCACTGGATTTATACGCCAAAAAGGTTGCTGAAGAGATGAGGAAAATATAATGGCTGAGAACAGATTAAACCGTGAATTAGAAACCCGTGAAAAAACAACGCGTAAACAAGCTTGGAGTAGACCAGAAGTATTACCTTCCCCTACACCTGAAGCTGGATACGCTTACCGTTGGATTCGAGTAGCTACACAAGGCAGTGCCGATGCCACTAATGTTTCTTCAAAGTTACGTGAAGGTTGGGAGCCTGTAAAAGCGTCAAACCACCCAGAAATTACTTTAGTTACAATTGAAAATGATCGATTTAAAGATAATGTAATTATTGGTGGATTAATGTTATGTAAAGCTCCTAGCGAAATGGTTGACGAACGTACAGAATATTATGAGGGACAAGCTAAGTCTCAAATAGAATCTGTAGATAACAACCTTATGCGAGAGAGTGATGCTCGTATGCCGCTGTTTAATGAGCGGAAAACGAAAGTTACCTTTGGTAAAGGAACTTAATTTAATTTTTATAAAGGATAGATATTATGGCTGCTACAGCTTCCCCATACGGGCTTGTCCCCGTACGTAAAGCTGACGGTACACCTTATGCAGGTGCCCGTGATGCTTTTCTTATTACTCCTGCTGGTGTAGCTCAGAACATTGGCTACGGTTCTATTGTTGAAATAAATGCAGGATATGTGCAACTCGCTTCTGGTACTGGCGCAGATGCAACTACTAACAATTTGGGGGGCAGCAGTATTGGCGCTCTAGGTGTGTTTGTTGGTTGTGAATACGTCAATTCTGAAGGGCAGTTGATTTTTGCTCAGTATTACCCCTCAGGCACTGCTAACGCTACTGCTTACGTGGTAACTGACCCCGGTGTAACCTTCCAAGTACAGGCTGATGGAGCTATTGCTCAGACTGCTTTGGGACATAACGCTCCTTTGACTGGCGCACAGCATGCAACTACTTCTGTAAATACGACTACTGGTAAGTCTAATGTTGCATTGGATGCTACTACTGCTACCGCTACTAAGGCATTTAAAGTAATTGGTTTTGTAACCAAGACTGGTTCTGCCATTGGAGACGCTAAGACTGATGTTTTAGTTAAATTTAACCTACCGTACCATCAAATGGGTACCGGCATTGTAGGAGAATAATTATATGGCTATTTCGAGAAGTCAATTACTTAAAGAGCTACTCCCCGGATTAAACGCATTGTTTGGTTTGGAGTACGCTAAATATGGCGAAGAGCACAAAGAGATTTTCGAGACTGAAAACTCTGACCGTTCTTTTGAAGAAGAAACTAAACTGTCTGGTTTTGGCTCTGCCCCAACCAAGTCAGAAGGTTCTGCAATTGAGTACGATAACGCGCAAGAAGCTTTCACTGCACGATACACGCATGAAACTGTTGCTATGGGTTTTGCAATTACTGAGGAAGCAATCGAAGATAATTTGTATGACTCCTTATCTGCTCGTTACACTAAAGCATTAGCTCGCGCTATGGCTTACACCAAGCAAGTTAAAGCGGCTACAGTTCTAAATAATGCTTTTGCTACTACTACCTATGGAGACGGAAAAGTACTTTGTGCTACCGATCACCCTCTAGTTAGCGGCGGAACTAACTCAAACCGTCCAACGGTTGCATCTGACCTTAACGAAACTTCTTTAGAAGCTTCTGTTATTCAGATTGGCGCTTGGACTGATGAGCGTGGTTTGAAGATCGCTGCACAGCCTAAAAAACTCATTATCCCATCAAACTTGCAATTTGTTGCAACTCGTTTGCTTGAGACTGAGGGGCGTGTTGCCACTGCGGACAACGACATCAATGCTCTACGCAACAACGGCGCTATCCCACAAGGATACGCGATTAATCATTATCTAACCGATACTGATGCGTGGTTCTTGATGACTGACGTGCCTAACGGCTTAAAGCACTTTACTCGTTCCCCAATGGCTACATCTATGGATGCAGACTTTGACACTGGTAACAGTCGTTATAAAGCTCGTGAGCGTTATTCATTTGGCGTTTCTGATCCACTGGGTATCTTCGGATCTCCGGGGGCGTAAGGTAACGTGTTTTACTAAGGGAGCTTCGGCTCCCTTTTTTATGTTTGACGTAAAGACAGATACTGTGATATGTTCTTTTTTATATCGGGAAACAATCCGGTGAATCTGACAGGCCCGACTGACGACATGTAGACAGATTTGCTTTAACTCACATGTGAGAACTATATTATGGCTAATACTACATTTAATGGAGCAGTACGCTCCGAAAACGGTTTCCAAGTAATTTCTAAAGCCGCTGATACTGGCGTGGAGACTACAAAATCAACTATTGACTCTAGCGGTAACTTTACTACTGATGGCGCAGTCGCTGACCATAAACAAGTAATTCGTCAAACAACCTACACTGACTGGAACGATGCTGCTCTTACACTTACTACTTCTGCAAACGGAGCAGTAATTTTATTTGATAAAGATGAGGCTACTACAGTCACACTACCAGCAGTTACTGCTTCTGACATCGGTGTGCAATTTATTTTTGTTGAAACTGTGGCTTCTGACAACCTAAGGTCTGTTGTTACTGCTTATGACAATGATTATTTTGTTGGTGGTGTGCAACTAGGTACTACAGCCGCAGAAAATGGAGCTAAAGGTTTTATTCCAACAGGTGGAACTGACACAACTATTAAGTTTGATGATAATCTAGCTAACGGTGCAGGTTCTTTAGGCTCTACTGTAACTCTAACAGCCGTGCTTACAGGTAATACTGGCGCAGGTGGTGGAGCTAAGTTGGCTTGGTTAGTAACAGGTTCTATGGGTACAGCAGACGACAATTCTACTGGCGCAGCAATCTTTGCATAATAGGAGACTATCATGGGATCATTTAGCTCCGATGTACAGGCTATAACAAAAGCTGGAAACCAAACTGTAGTGTTGGGTGTAGGCCCCGCTCGTATACGTCAGATACAGATAGTTGGCGCTGCTAGCGGTACAGGAAGTCTTGTTGTTAAAGATGGCGCAGGTGGTTCTACTGTTCTTACTATGACAATTCCTACATCCGCAGCCACAGTGCATTCTATTAACATACCCGCAGATGGTATACGTTGTACAGACGATCCACAGTTAGTTTTGGGTGATGGAATAACTCAAGTAACTGTGTTTTATGCGTAAGTATTATAGAAAAGGTGGCGGAGTGGGCATGAAAGGTATGTCCATTAAAAGTGGTGATAAGCGCCCCACTAAATCTGGCGCGGGTATGACCAAAAAAGGCGTAGCTAAGTATAGAAGGAACAACCCCGGATCTAAGTTACAAACCGCGGTTACTGAAGACAAACCAACTGGCAAGCGAGCAAGTAGACGAAAGTCTTATTGCGCTCGTTCTGCTGGACAAATGAAAAAGTTTCCTAAAGCAGCTAAAAACCCTAATTCAAGGTTGCGGCAAGCTAGGAGACGGTGGAAATGCTAGGAGAATATCGTGACTAATAGTAGAAGTGCAATGTCAAAACAAGTGAGTACTGGTAAAAAATCAAAAGATTATTCAAAAATGACCCCTGAAGAACAGGCTAAATTTGAATTTGATATTATGACTCAAAACTTAAACCTCAGCCCTAAAGAAAAAGCGGCTAAAAAGAAACAGGAGCAAGAAATGAAAATGAAAGACAAAAAAATGCCCAAGGCTATGCCCAAGATGAAAAAAGGCGGGATGCCTAAGTATCAACGAGGGATGATGGTCGGAGGAAGAAAAGAGATTAGGGAAGCTGACGCACCAGAGTCTGGCCCTATTAGAGGTTTGGGAGTACCTCGAAGGAAAAACCCTAAAGGGCCAGCTCCTTATGATGACTCTGGAACTGGATTAGGTACAGGGCCAAAGCCTCCAATGGGTGGCCCAATGCCCCCAAAGAAAAAACGCGCTCCTACGGGTAGAGGCCGAGGCCGAGGTAGCAAGATGCCTATGATGAAGCACGGCGGTAAAGTTCGCGGATGTGGTATAGCAAAACAAGGTGTCCGTAAGGCTAAAATGGTAACAATGAAGGGTTCATAATGCGTAGGTATTATAAATCTGGCGGAAAAATATGTGCTAAAGGTAAGGCTTGGGCTAAACGAACTTTTGATACATATCCTTCTGCATATGCAAACATGGCAGCTTCAAAATACTGTAAAGATCCTAATTATGCAAAGGGGTCAAAAGGTAAGAAGTAATGGGCGACCTTAAAAAATGGGTAGACCAAGACTGGGTTAGAATCGGTACAGACGGTAATATTAAAGGTAAGTGTGGTACGTCTAAAGATAAAAAAAACCCAGACAGATGTTTACCTAGAAGTAAAGCGCAATCGCTTAGTAAAAGCGAAAGAGCGTCTACAGCCAAAAAAAAGAAACGCGCAGGAGCAAAAGGAAAAACGGTAGTAAAAAATACAAAACCCGCTACTGTTAAATTGCGCAGAGGTGGGCTTGCTAGAGGCAAACGGTCTATTGCTAAAGGGTGTGGACAAGTAATGAGCAACAGACGTAAAAAAACACTTTATGTTTAAGGTATAAACAATGCGTAAAAAATACGGTAAGACTAAAGAAATAACTAAACGGCAGAAAGAAACACTTAAAAAACATTCTGTACGTCATAGCAAAAAACATATGTCTAAAATGAAAAAAGCTATGCAATTAGGAAAGACTTTTAATCAAGCCCACAAAGACGCTATGAAAAAAGTAGGTAAATAATGACTACATCAGGTACTACTGCATTTAACATGGAGTTTACAGAAATTGCTGAAGAGGCATTTGAACGCGCAGGGCGTGAAATGCGTTCAGGGTATGATCTAAGAACTGCTAGAAGGTCTATGAATTTGTTAACTATAGAGTGGCAAAATCGTGGAATTAATATGTGGACTATAGATAATGGAACTGTAGATCTTGTAAAAGGCCAAACTACTGCTTATGACCTTCCTACAGATACAGTGGACTTGTTAGAACACCAAATACGAACTAATCAAGGCAATACAGCTACTCAGTCTGATCTTACTATAAGTCGTATAAGTGTAAGTACATACGCTTCAATCCCTAACAAGTTAACACAAGGTAGACCAATTCAAATTTATATAGAAAGGCTTCGTGATCGTCCTAAGTTTCATGTATGGCCTTTACCAGACAATAATGACTACAAACTATATTATTGGAGAATGAGACGTATTGAAGATGCCGGTAGTGGTGTGCAAACCGCAGACATGAATTTTAGGTTTTTTCCTTGTTTAGTAGCAGGGTTAGCTTACTATATATCTCTTAAACTGCCTGAAGCTGTAGAGCGCGTACCTATGCTAAAAGCAATGTATGAAGAACAATTTGAATTAGCCGCAGCAGAAGATAGAGAAAAAACTTCTGCTAGGTTTGTACCTCGTATGAGTTATCAATAATGAGTAACAGATTTGCTTCTAATAAAATAGCCATAGCTGAATGTGATATTTGTGGATTTCAGTACAAATTACGAGAGTTACGTAATTTAATTGTTAAAGATAGAGATACAAACTTAAAAGCGTGTATTGAATGTTGGGAGCCTGACCATCCCCAATTAAAATTAGGAGAGTTTCCAGTAGATGATCCGCAAGCAATACGTGATCCTAGACCAGACCGAAGTTTGGGAGCATCGGGAGATAATAGTAGTAGAGACATATATTGGGGTTGGAACCCTGTTGGTGGGGGCGCAAATCCCTATAATTTAACACCTAATCCTCTTCAAGCTGTTGGAGCTGTAGGGGACGTAACTGTAACAACTTCATAAGGAAGAATAATATGGCACTTAAAGGTAAACAATATAAGCTAGATAAAAATAAAGACGGTAAAATTTCTGGTGAGGATTTTAAAAAAATGTCTAAATACAAAAACGGTGGCCCAGTTAAAGCGGCTACTAACCGTAAAGTTAAAATGCGTGGTATTGGAGCAGCAACTAAAGGTATTTTTTCTAGAGGGCCAATGGGCTAACGTATGAATTACACTGAGTTAAAAACTAACATTCAAGATATTTGTGAGACTAGTTTTACAAACGACCAGCTTGCTATGTTTACTCAACAGGCGGAACAAAAAATATATACCGGTGTGCAACTACCCGCACTTCGTAAAGTAGATGAAGGGCCAGTGGTTCAAACAAATAAGTTATATACTTTACCTAGCGATTATTTATATACATACAGCCTAGCTATTATAAGTAGTGGTACTTACACTTATTTATTAAACAAAGATGTTAATTTTTTACGTGAAGCATACCCAATTAATACCAATGCTCATTACGGAACACCCAAATTTTACGCTTATTATAGTGATACTAAATTAGAATTTGCTCCAACACCCGATGCTAATTATGAAATAGAACATGTTTACGGATATTATCCTACGTCTATAGTTACAGCTAGCACTACTTGGTTAGGTACAAACTTTGACTCTGCGCTATTAAATGGGGCATTAGTAGAAGCTATAAGATTTATGAAAGGTGAGCCAGATATAATAGCTAATTACGAAAAAATGTATGCTTTATCTATGGGATTACTTAAAAATATGGGTGATGGCAAACTACGAGAAGATGTGTATCGTTCTGGACAATACAGAGTTTCTCCAACATAAGGCAGCATAGATGGCATTAACGCAAACATTATGTACTTCGTTTAAAGTATCCCTTTTTGATGGGGAAATGGACTTTAGTGCTGATACAAATAATGTATTTAAAATAGCTTTGTTTACTTCTACCGCGTCTCTAGACGCTACCACCACTGCATATTCCAGTGCTAATGAGGTTTCGGGTACAGGGTATACAGCAGGTGGAAAAACACTTAGTATAGATACTAACCCTACATCTACAGACACAACAGCATATATAGGGTTTTCAACAGTATCATGGCCTAGTTCAACTATAACTGCGCGAGGCGCGTTAATATATAGGTCATCAGGCACTGGTAATAATGCTGTGGCAGTATTAGATTTTGGGGTCGATAAACAAACTAATAATAGTACTTTTACAATAACTTTTCCTACGGCGGATAAAAATACCGCTATTATACGGATAGCTTGAGGTTAATTAAATGGCAACTGGATTCACTACAATATTAAAACTAGCCTTACCTGTACAGGGCGAACTTAGCGGAACATGGGGCACAGTAGTAAACGACAACATTACTCAGATGGTTGAAGAGTCTATCGCTGGCCTAGCTACTATTAATAGTTGGTCAACTAACGCTCACACATTAACTACCGCTAACGGCACTACTTCTGAATCACGTTGCGCAATGCTGTCTTTAACTGACACAGGAAGCTCATTAAGCGGAGCAGCTTCTGTAGTATGCCCCGCAGCTACTAAAACTTACATTGTAAAAAATTCTTGTGGTCAAGCAGCAACGTTAAAAACAGCAAGTGGAACTGGTATCGCCGTACCTAACGGTAAAACTATGTTGTTATTTTGTGATGGAACTAACGTAGTTGAGGCTGTAGATCATGTAGTTACTATGTCTGCGGGTACTCTTACCATAACTGGACTTACTACATTTGCTTCTTTAAAAGGAGCCGATTCGACTACAGTAACAGGTATACTCGACGAAGATAATATGGCAAGCAACAGTAATGTTAAACTTGCTACTCAACAATCAATTAAGGCTTATGTAGACTCACAGGTTGCTACTTCAGATACTTTACCTGAAGTCCTTGCTAATGGTAATACTACTGGTGGGACAGATGTAGCGGTTTCTACAGATGACAAAGTACAGTTTCGTGACTCAGCTATCTATATAAACTCTAGCACTGATGGACAACTAGATATTGTTGCAGATACAGAAATTCAAATAGCCGCTACAACCATTGATATTAATGGCGCAATTAACGCTAGTGGTGAAATTATTGCAGCTAGTTTAGATATTAGTGGGGATATAGATGTTGACGGCACTACAAATCTTGATGTTGTAGATATAGATGGCGCTGTGGATATGGCTTCTACGTTAACTTTAGCGGGCAATGCAGACTTTAATGGTGATTTAGATGTAGACGGAACAATAGAGTTTGATGCTCTATCTGGTACAGGATCTGTTGCGGTTACAGATATTGCTGATGAAGATAACATGTCTTCTAACAGCGCAACTAAACTTGCTACTCAACAGTCTATTAAGGCTTATGTAGATTCACAGGTTGGAACGGTTGATACCCTAGCTGAGGTTTTGGCTAATGGTAATACCACCGGATCAACTGATATAGAAGTAACTTCCGCACAGAAAGTCCAGTTTCGTGATTCAGCTATTTACATAAACTCAAGTACTGATGGACAGCTAGACATTGTTGCAGACACTGAAATTCAAATAGCAGCGACAACGATTGATATTAATGGTGCGATCAACGCAAGCGGTGAGATTATTGCGGCTTCCCTAGATATTAGTGGTGATATAGACGTAGACGGAACTACAAATCTTGATGTTGTAGACATTGATGGTGCTGTGGATATGGCAAGCACTCTAGCGGTTGGTGGCGTGGTAACAGTAAGTGTAGAAGCCATGTCAACAGCGCCATCTATATCTACAACATCAAGATTTGTAGTGCCGTCAACATCTAAATCACCATTAAAGTCTGC
>MDTB01197242.1_pt1 | contig 15727 bp, 23 predicted proteins | sample 811161 | NCBI WGS metagenome assembly MDTB01 (sample SAMN05326650, study PRJNA326480) | marine metagenome | isolation source: seawater | place: Mediterranean Sea | collected 2009 | reverse complement strand
TATTGAAAATGCTACATCAGGGAATACTGGATCAGACGGGTCAGGTGTCACAATGAGTTCTGATGCAAGATTAGGGAGCGTAAGGCACGGTATCAATTTACATCTATCTTACGTTGATTCTCCAGCAACGGCAGCAGGTACAACAATAAATTATTTAATAAGATTGCGAAGTGCTGATGAACCTAATGGTGACGTATATTTGGGACGAAGTGGATTTTATGCTGGTGGCAATACAACGGATAGCACTATTAAAGTAAAATCTAGCATGACTATTATGGAAATAGCAGCATGAGACATGAAGCAATTTACAAAGTTTACCCAGACTGTATCGGAATTACGGATGGTGTTGGAGTATATGGAGTAGATGATAAATTAATTGAAGTTGATGAAACTCTTGTACAATCTAAAATCAAAGAATTAAAAGCACTAGAACCAATGCGCTTATTACGAATAGAAAGAAATAGAAGATTAGCAGAAACAGATTGGATGGCATTAAATGATGTTACAGTATCAGTAGAATGGAAAACCTATAGACAAGCACTGCGAGATCTTCCAGCTACCGCAGAACCACAACTAGATGAAAATGGACAATTAACAAACGTAACTTGGCCGGAGGTACCTGAATAATGAGCGGTTCAATTACAGTAGGTCAAAAAACATTAGCTAGTCATGACAATAGCACTGATAAGTTGAGCTTGCATAATAATGTTGCATTCCCTGTTGGGCATGTGATTGGCGTTGCCTCAGTAGTGAGGACTGATGCTACATTTAATACGAATAATGCAACTCCGCAAACAGCATTAACTTTAAATTACACACCAAAAACAACATCATCAAAAATTTTAGTAATATTTAGTTTATCAGTCGGGGTAAATTTGCATACACATGCTAAAATTGCAATGTTTAGAGACTCGACAGAAATTTTTAAGGGTGATAGCTCAGGTAATCAGGCTGGTCACGCCCATAGTTTCAATGCGCTTGACAATGCTGCAGGAGCAACCTTTGTTGGAACTACATTTTTAGATTCTCCTTCAACTACATCTCAGATAACTTATACAGCTAGAATAGGGTCAAATGGTAGCGTAGTTGTTTATTTAAATAGGTCAGGACGAGATGAGGATAACTCCAGTGGTAATTATGACGGGAGATATGCTTCATCAATGACTTTATTGGAGTTTGCATGAGGATAAAAGCTATCTATGAGTTGTATAGCACAGCATCCACGATGGATCGTGGAAAAGTGTATGATGTTGACAACAATCTAATAGAAATAGATGAAGAATTAATACAAGCAAAAATTGCTGAACTAGAAGCAGCAGAACCTATACGTTTATTACGGCAGGAACGTAATCGTAGATTAGCAGAAACAGATTGGACACAAAACCGTGATGTCATACTCGCAAATGATGTAGAATGGAAAACATATAGACAAGCACTAAGAGATTTGCCCGCAACTGCGGAACCACAACTAGATATCAATGGTAATTTAATCAATGTAACTTGGCCGGAGGTACCTGAATAATGCCAGGAACACTTAAAGTCGGTGGTAATACCATAGCAACACACACTGGTGTAGAAGGTGCAGGCGCTGTATCACTTACTACTACACAGCTTAATAGTATGAATGTAGTCAAAGCCGATACAAACACAGATCCATTTGGTGATAGTAGTCAAATAAGATTTTACAATTTTCAAGATGGTGCTACCGATGTTATGGGAAATTCCAACGGTACTTTAAAAAATGCTAATATTTCTGTTTCAAGCATTGTGCATGACTTATCTAATGAAAAAAATATTTATTTTGATGGCACAAGTTACATGACTATACCTGCTATTAATACTACTACGTTTTCTGTAAGCTTTTGGATAAGAGGATTTAATTTTGATAATGTAGGGTTCATTGGAATATTTGGAAATCAAGCAAACCCTTATGGGCAAATAGCAACATATCCAACCTTAAAGTTATATAGAGATGCTGAATATACATTTACGACTTCTACCACACTAGCTAACGATGTATTACATCATCTTGTTTGGACCGCAAATTCAGGTGTAGACCTAATGTATTTAAACAATGTGTCTATTGGAACTTCTGGTGTAACAGTAGGTTTGAATACCACACTCTATGTGGGCACCGCAAGCACACAGGTAGGTGGTGCTACTTATGCTCCGAAAGCATACTATCGTAACATTAGGATTTTCAATAAACAACTAAGTGCAGCCGAAGTAAATACTTTATATACGGGTAAATTATGAATGAGCATTTAGAAAATATAAAAAAGTTTTTAGAAAGTCAAGGCGATTCAGTATTACAGAGATTTCGCACAGAAAGAAATCGCAGACTTGCAGAAACCGACTGGTGGGTTTTGCCTGACCGCACACCTACACAAGCTCAATTAGATTATAGACAAGCACTGAGAGATTTACCAGAGATTGCAGATCCCTATGTTGATGAGCATAGTAATATAGTTAACGTAACTTGGCCGGAGGTACCTGAATAATGGCAGGCTCACTTTCTCTTGGGGGAAAAATAATAGCAACACATACTGGACCTAAAGGAGCAGGCACAGTATCACTTGGAACAGTATCACTTGATTCGAACGTAACAGGATCACCAAACATAGATGTAGTTACAAATACAGGCTCAGGGTTTCGCCCAGCAGAAGTTTGGTTATCTACTACTCAAATTTCAACAGCAGATACTACAGTGACTTTACCAACAGGCTATAAAAAATATAGGTTACAGGGTTCTGGTATTTTTACAACTTCGGGAGCAGCAAGCACTTATGGAGACATAAGATTATATTTTGCTCAAAACGATGGAACAGAGGATACTAATGTGAGGTGGGGGCATCACTATGAACAATTAAATGGGTCAGGTAATGGCCGTTCTAATGGTCAAGGATATGCTCAACTAACTAATAATCAAGGCGTTGACGCAACAGACCACGGCAGTTTTGATGTTATACTTGATAGCTTAACAGTTTTAGGTAGGATCAGAGGGTATAGCGGAGTTTATAGGTCCGCTTTTGCACATCAAGGAAACAGTCATTATTCTCAACACGGTGGGTTTGCTTCAGACGCTACAACAGTACACAATAAACTAATTATTAAATTAATACCAGACACAGGCACATACACTGGATACGGAGGTGAACTAGTTCTTACAGGGTTTACAAGATAGATAAATTAATGAATGTAACTTGGCCGGAGGCACTTAAATAATGACAGGAATATTTAACAAGGATATAAAATGAATTATACAATAACATTAACAGAAACAGAAGATAAAGCACTGGCATATGCTGCTTTAAGTCAACAAGATTGGATTGACAATGTTGTTCATAATCGTTGTAGAATAGCTATTGATGAAATTGTAAAAGTTGCAGTTGATAACTTTCTTGCTGCGGGCGAATCAATGCCTGGTGATAAAAATGAAATTGTTAATATTGCATTTGAACGAGGTTGGGTAAAAACTGCGGAACAAAGAAACATAGAAGCGCAAGAAGAAATGGAGAGTAAGCAACCGTGAGTGGAGTAATCAAACTAGGAAATATAACTCTAGGTACAGAAAACAATGGTAAGGTTGACTTAACGAATGTTGGATCAGCTAATTTAGTATCCACCAACATTAGTTCTACAAATCATACATGGACTGTAAAAGCAATTGACGAAGCTATTGTTGGTGCAACAAATAACACTAAAGATGATGCTGATTCGGGTCAACTAGCAATCTATAATGGTGCTACTAAGTTATGGGGCATAACAGAACACGGATATGTAGTTAAACCAAATATTCCTGCATTTAAATTTGGCATAAGCAATGATAATAATACAGGTACAACAAGGAGAATAGGCCTTAATATAAATTTGTTATCTACTAGAGATTCATTTAACAATGGAAATCATTTTAATACCACAGATGGCAGATTTAATGCTCCTATTAATGGTCATTATTATTTTAATTTTGTTCTACAGAGAAATAATAACAATGGTTCATATGTAGATGCTCAGATTGTCAAAAATGAACCTGCTGCCATAGGACAAGATAGTTCTAGTACCTTTGGGAGAATTTACAGAGGTAATTATTCAGGTGCATACGAACAAAATAATGTCCAAATTATTACATTTTTAAGTGCGGGAGATTATGTAGCATTTGATATAACAGCTGGCTCAACTTACGATGATGATAGTTATATAGAAGGTTATTTAATAGGTTAAACATTTTAAGTAAAAATATTATATGCCAAGTAAAGCTAAAATATTTTCAAGATTAGCACAAAATGTAGACCTTGTAGGAGGTGTGATTAAAATAGATACAGTATCTTTATCAAATGCATCTATGGATGCAAATACTCAGATGGCAGGAGTTAATTTATCAACTCAGACTGTTCCTGCAGGAACTATACAAAGTCATGCTGCTTCTTCTGCACCATCAGGATGGCTGATTTGTGATGGTTCTGCAATATCCAGAACAACATATAGTGACCTATACTCAATTGTTGGTACTACGTGGGGTTCTGGTGATGGTAGCACTACTTTTGCCATACCTGATTTTAGAGGTTGGTTTATGAGAGGCCTTGATGGAGGTTCTGGAAATGACCCAGATGCCGGAAGTAGAACAGGTGGAAATGTTATAGGATCAAGTCAAAGTCATGCGTATCAATCTCATGCACATCCATTTTCGTACAGATCTACTGATAATGGTACATTATATGACAACAATTACAACTACCCTGGAGGCGGATCAAGATACGGTTCTGTTGGTACAAAAAATAGTACAACTAATCCAAGTTCTGGTTCACCTAGTGGTACGGAAACACGTTCAAAAAATAAAGCCGTCTTATTTTGTATAAAATACTAAAGGTAAAATGATTGCATATAACATACAAAACGCTAACGAAGTACCGAGGCAAGAATCTCCTTTAGAACCTGGAATATGGTTAATGCCAGGTGGATGTACTGATGTAGTACCACCTGAATTTAATAGGGAAACACAAACCTGTAAATTTGATGGAACTGTGTGGGTAGTTGAATTAATACCAGAATCAGAATCTGAATTAGAAGAAAGTTCAGAAACGCCTCCGACTGCTATGGAACAATTGCGAATGATGAGAGATTCAAAACTTGCACAATCAGATTGGCGAATGACACTTGATTATCCATATTCAGATCAAACTGAATGGGAAATATATAGAACTGAACTTAGAAATGTACCACAGAAAATAGAAGCAGGAAATTTACCACAACCAACACTTGATGAAAATAATTTATTAGTATTTGAAAATTGGCCAGAGGAACCATCTATATGAGCAAAGCAGATAATTTAGGAACATTTGCCCGTAAAATAAATGTTAGTAATAACATAGTTCAATCTGTAGATAATATGGGTTTATTTGAATTTAATCCAGTGTTTTCAGAAAATTATAGTGTTGATGCTAACAGCAATGCAATGCTTGTCGGACCAATAAATATTAGTGGAACTCTTTCTGTAGATTCAAATGCATCAATGATGGTGTTCAATACAATATCAGTCACAGGTGAACTGTCAGTTAATGGAACAATGGATATAAGATAATATGGCTATATCTTTAAAAATGTCTGGAAAAGAAGTTGTTAATTATAATCCAACAACAGACATAGCTACAATTAAAAATACAAATATAGATAGCAATGTTCAATTCCCTGCTGGGCATGTTGTTCAGACTGTTTATAGAAAATATGACACATTAGGATCAGCACAAATTACTTCCAATACTCCAACAATTGCCACTTCTTCCGGTGGTGCTCAAGAATATTATGGAACTATCTCTAATTTGACTAGCGGTAATCATGTTTTAGTTCAGATGTCTTTCCCTGCATATGTTTATAGAAATAATAAATTAGCAGGTTGTGTTTTCCATATCTTTAGAGATAATTCTTCTAATATTGTTTATGGTAATGTTCCGTCTGGTAATAAAAGAAGTTTATTCCAGTATACTGAAGGGTCTGTTAGTGAAGTTGCGGTGGCATCTATAATCACTCTTAGTTATATAGATACAAATCCGACTGCTGCTTCACATACTTATTATATGGGTGCAAGCACAGATTCAAGTGCAACTATTAGCTTTTATACTAGTAATTCAAATGAGTTTACCTGCATCCTGATGGAGATAGCGCAATGAATTTCTTGATTAAATCCGTTTTAGCTTTAGTTCCTGATGCACAATTTATTTCTAACAATGAAAAAATTTTACAATGGCATGATACTCGACCACAACCAACACAAGAAGAAATTGATAAAAAAATTGCAGAATTAGAAGCAGCCGAACCCATGCGGTTATTAAGACTAGAACGCAATCAACTCTTAACAGAAACAGATTGGATTATCACAAAAGGATTAGAGCAGGGCACAGAACTTACTGAATGGAAAACATATAGACAGTCACTAAGAGATCTACCAGAAACTCAAGAACCAAAATTAGATGATCAAGGTAATTTAACCAATATTGATTGGCCGGAGGTACCTGAATAATGGCAACATTAAAACTTAACAGCTATGAATTATTTTCACAATCAAGCAATAATCAACCCCAAGTAGGTTCTGGGTTTCCCAAAGGGCATGTAATACAAATTGTTGATGCTCCAACAACAGCAATTCTTACAAGAAGCACTGCCAATAGTTTAGGTGCATTTTCAACACCATTTAAGGTAACAATATCAAATTGTCTATCAACCAGCAACATATTAATAAGTTGTTATGTAACACATAGTTGCACAGTTGATAATATAGCGATGTTTGCACTTTATGATAACACAAATTCACAATATGTTTCAGGAAATAGTCCAGATGGTCACTTTTCAATGAATGTTGATGATGGAGGAAGAGTGAGATCATCTTCCTTTCAGATACTGTATGATCCACCATCATTTAGTTCAGGTTCACTTCAAATAGAATTGTATATGAAAGGAAGTGGTGGAACTGGTACTCATAAATTGAATACTAGAAGTCAAGAAGACGGTTACGGTAGAGGTACGAGTAATATAATTCTACAGGAGATATCAGCATAATGGCAACTCTTACAATTGGTGGAAAAACCGTATTTACTCAATCAGGTACTGACGAACCTGTGTTAAGTTCTGATATAACAGGAACATTAGGTAGTGGTATTGTATTCCCTGCTGGGCATGTGATTCAAGTCGTTCAAGATTCTTGGCAAGGAAAAACATCTTCTCTAAGCAATTCTTCTGTTTGGACAGCAACAGGTTTAGAAAAAGATATTCAAATCTCTAGTGGAAATTATGTTTTGGTTGAATGTGTTTTAGCAGTTGAGGTCATAACAAGTGGAACAAATGGGTTAGTTGCACTTGCCTCTGGAGCTAATAATACAACTGTGGATAGTAGTGATTTTATTATTAACCCCTGGATGATACAAGGGCTTTCAGTGGCAGATAATGTTATAACAGCAGGGCAATATTTACATACTACTCCCCAATCATCTGTCCCACAAAGATACAAGGTTTTTGTAAAACCTGAAGCGGGTTATGCTGTTCAATATGGAGCGCAAACTGGTGCAGGATATTTTTACAACACTTTAACTCTTTATGAGATTCAAGCATGAGTAAAGCAACCCTATGTAATGCTATTGAAGCTCTAATCCCTAATGAAATTTTTATAATTTCAGTGATAGATGGGAAAGAAGTAGTGAAATATGAAAATCCAAACATAGCTCCAACAGAAGAACAAATCCAAGCAAAAATTCAAGAACTTCAAGCTGCAGAACCGATGAGGCGGCTTAGAATAGAAAGAGATAGACTTATTGCTCTCACAGACTGGAGATTCCGCAGTGATCTTTCACCATCTCAAGCATGGATAGATTATTGTCAGTCTCTAAGAGATCTACCAGCAACAGCTGATCCACAATTAGATAATCAAGGTAATTTAATAAATGTAACTTGGCCAGAGGTACCTGAATAATGACACAAGCTGCAGAATTAGCAGGATATGCTAGTAATCTTCAAATGTTTCGAAACAAGATTATCAACGGTAACTTTGATGTCTGGCAAAGAGGAACAAATATCAGTATATCTAATTCTACAAATATGTATACCGCAGATAGATGGAGATTTGCTGGAGCTGCTTTTACTGGTTCTATAAATCGTCAACAATTTACACCAGGTCAAACTGATGTTCCTGGCGAACCAAATTATTTTTTCAGATGGGCAGTAAATACAAATCCTTCTGGAAATATGGCCTTTGGACAATATATTGAAGATGTACGTACATTAGCAGGTAGAACTGCAACTTTATCATTATATCTTTATGCTAGTGCGACTATACCTGCCAATACATTACAAATTAGATATAGACAAGTGACAGGTGGAACAGGAGGAACTAATAATACTGTAAATATTGGAGAGATTACAACATCTTGGAAAAAATTTACATTTCAATTAAATATTCCATCATTGACAGGTGCTACTTTAGGTGCGAGTAATGTAAGTTATTTAGCTTTAGAAATTCTTTCTCCTTCTACTCATACATCTGCTTTTGATATGTTTATCGCACAAGTCCAGCTTGAAGAAGGCACTTCGGCAACACCGTTCGAGCATAGACCAATAGGAACGGAATTAAGTTTGTGTCAGAGATACACAACAACAATAGGTAATGGTTATTTTGCAGGTAATGGGGCTGGTGGTTCTGCTGTAGTTTTTGGTGCACCGCTTTGTGTGCCTTTAAGGGCTGCACCATCAATAGAAAAAATAGGTGGGGCAAACATTAATATACATAGATCCGGTAACAACACTAATTCTAATGCCACTGTAACAGTCAATGCCTGGAAAGAAAATGCCACAGTGCTTGGTCTTAGAACTTCGCATAATAGTATTAGTGATGAAAACGTCTATTCTTTATACGTTAATAATAGTTTCCTAGTGGTATCAGAATTATGATTAAATATAAAATTATCAATTTTAAAGATAGTAATCACCTTAATGGGTATGATTTCAATATAATAAACTTAACCAATGATACAGTATTCCCTCCTGACACTACAAATACTGATTATCAAGAATACCTTGAATGGTTAGCACAAGGCAATGAACCACTACCAGCAGATGAGGAAGAATGAGCGCAGCAAGAAATCTTTCTAAAATGATAAACAAAGAAAACTATATTACACATAGTGGACATAGTTCTGTTTCAGGTCTTAATATGCCAACAGAAACTTCTATGGTAGGGATGATAACTAGTTTTTCTATGACAACCGCTAGTGATTGGAGAGCAACAAATCGTTGGCTTATTTGTGATGGTTCTGCAATATCTAGAACAACATATAGTGATTTATTTTTAGTTGTGGGTACAACATGGGGAGTTGGAGATGGTTCTAGCACATTTAATTTACCCGATTTGAGAGGTGAGTTTTTAAGAGGACGTGATTCTGGTAAAGGGTCAGATGCAGATGCTGCAAGTAGAACTGGAGGAGATGCTGTTGGTTCAAGCCAAAATCATGGAATTCCACGTTTATTTGGTAGTTTTAGCGATCATCACGGAAACGCTAGACATAGCGTTTCTAACCAAACAGGGCATTCTGGAACTCAGGCAATCTATGGGTCAGGAAATTCTAGTTGGCGGCAAGGTCTTCAGGCTTCTTCAGGCCAATATGCTTTCATTAATCTTGACTCATCACTGGTTATTTCACATGGGTCTGATGTAAGACCGAGAAATGTAGCTGTTCAATACTGCATAAAATACTAAAGGTAACATGCCACTTATAGGAAATCAATTAGCACAAGAAAAGATACAAGACCATCGTACCTATACAGGTGATGGTTCAAGAACTGCTTTTGGTGTTCAGTTTGAAGGTGGTGCTGTACTTGTTTTTCAGAATGGAATTAAATTAAAAGAAACACAAGATTATACAGTAGATAGTTTAGGTACTCATGTTACATTTGCAGACGCACCGTTAGCTAATGATACTGTTGATTTATTTGGTACAAGTGAAGTTACTGATTTATCACGTTCAACATACGTCAAGCAAACATACACTGCAACACTGGGTCAAACAAATTTTCAATTAAGCAATCCTATTGCTCCCAGCGATAGAATAAATGTTTACGTTAATGGATTGAGACTTTCCGAAGTTGATTACACTATTGATTATACTAATAAAATAATTGTAATTAGTGCAAGACACACCGATGATATTGTAATGGTTGAAACGATATCACCAGGATTTCGTAGCTCAATGCATAATGCAAAAAATGACAAAGCCACTCACCCTATGTTTGCCTCCCCTGATCAGATAAATAATGATATCACAATACCATCAGGAGAAAACGCAATGTTAGTTGGACCAGTGACTCTTAATGGTGTTATCACTCTCAATGGTACACTTACTGTAGTATAAAGTTAAATGGCAAGCATACTTAAAATTGATGTATTACAACCAAGATACGCCAATACGGGAATTCTTTTAGACAGTCTTTTACGTGGTGCATCCGGTACTATAATCAATGAAAAAGGAGAAATATTATTACCTCCTAATCTTGAATCTGCCAATACATTTTCTGCAAACACATTAGTTTCAAACACTATAACAGCAAATTCATATTCAGGTATTACTCTGGATATGATTACCGGAATTACAGCAACTGCAACTGCAAATCAAGTTCTTACTGCAGATGGCTCCGGTAATTTTTTCTTTCAAAACAATGCATCAGAAGTTATAAGTTCCATAACAGATTTGAGTATTTCTGATGGAACAGTTGGACAAGTATTAACTACACATGGAAATGGAAGTTTCTTTTTTGCAGCAGCAAGTGATCCAATTGCGGTCAAAAAAACAAATAGTTCAAATGCTATTCTATCAACAGTAACAAATGTAAATGATTTTAGATTTGATAGTGATAGTGGTTTTGATGTAATAGATTTGGGTTCAGGTGCTGTTAAAATACAAATGAATTCAACTTTCAAAACATTGAAAGTTTCTGGACAGACTGACCTTGTTGCGACTGGTTTAGACATATTAGAACTAGTTGGTTCTGGTGTTACCATCACTACAAATGCTTCTGCCAATCCCAAAACATTAACATTTACAGCAGCAAGCACACTTACCGATTTAAGTATTACTGATGGTACGGCCAATCAAGTATTAATAACAGACGGTTCAGGTAATTTTTCTTTTGCAAATACAGCAGCAAAATTATCAGAACTTTCTGATGTAGATTCTAGTGCAACTGCAAATCAAGTTCTTACTGCAGATGGTTCTGGAAGCTTTTCTTTTGCTAATGCTGCAAGTGGTGGTGCTTCCACTCTAACAGATTTAGGAATAGCAGATGGAACATCAGATCAAGTTTTAACAACTGATGGTAATGGAACATTTACTTTTGGTCATACTTTATCAGTATTGAATCAGGACCTTGTTGATGGTGGTTTGATTTCTGAATTACGTGATTTCAGAACAATTATTGATATGGGAGACTTTTCTTCTAGAGAAGGTGGAGGTTCAGCAGGTGGTTCATCTGTAATACTAAAATCCAATGCTACTACAGTTGAAACATCAACAGGTACTTCAGTTATTTCTGAATCAAACGGTAATGCAAAGTTAGAAAATATCACAGTTGATTTAAGAGATAAAACTGACGCAATTATTGTTCCAAGGGGTACAACAGCACAAAGACCGTCATCTGCACTTAGCGGAATGATTCGTTATAACACAACTCAAAACTATTATGAAATTTATGAATCTTCAAATACTTGGGTAAGAATAAATGGTAATAGTCCTATTGTGGATACAATTACACCAAATTATTTGGCAAATAGTTCAGCCGAAGCAGGTGCTACACAAACATTACAAATAACTGGTTTAGAGTTTGATTCAGGTGCTACAGTTAGATTAATTCCTAATAATGGAGCAACAAATATTGTTCCTGCTAGTGTTAGTTATAGTAACACAACACACTTAACAGCAACTTTTAACACCTCTGATATTTTACAAGCTCATGAACCATACGACCTAAGAGTTACAAATGAAACTGGTGCTTTTGGAGTTAAATTTGATTGTATATATGTTGACAATAAACCAACATGGACAATTAACAATGGTGATGTATTAGCAACTTTATCTCCTGTTTTTAGAAATTATGTAAACGTATCATTAGCTACAGCAGTAGACCCTGATGGAGATACCGTAACATATGCAATGACAGGTGCTCCAAGTCAATTAACAATAAATGCAACAAGCGGTGTTATTTCAAATGCAATTTCTTTACCAGAAACTTATAGTGCATTAACAACATATTCTTTTACAGCAAAAGCACAAAGCACAGGCTCAGATCCTGGAGCTACACAAGTTTCAACTAACAGAACAGTAAACATCAGACAACAAGGAAGTCTTCATAAAAGTGTATTATTTGATGGCACAAATGATTATCTATATGTAGACTTTGGTACAAAAAATGCAGGAGCTACAGATAATAATGGCTCGCAAATAAGAAAATGTTTTGTTTTTTCTGCTTTTGTTAAGTTATCTAGTCTTGGTCAACTTGCAATTTTTGGTGCAACCGATGATGTTAATAACAGAGATGTTTTGAGGTTTAGAAATAGCTTTATAGAATATCAAATAGTAACAGGAGGAACTTCTTACACTTGGACAAGCACAGCAAAATATAAAGATGTGGGTTCTTGGTATCATGTATACTTACAAGTAGATCATGGAACTGATAGTAACCCTTATCCAAAAATCACTGTTGAAGTTAATGATTTCGTAGCATTAAAGGCAGGAGACCCCAGTGTAGGATCTATAGGTAGTAATGATTATGGTCCAGCATTTACTACAAGTATAAACCCTAACATAAACAGAAACATTCGTCATTATATTGGAGCCAGAGCAACTACTTCGATTTTTTCGCCTGAATTATTTTTTGATGGTTATATAACAGATGTACATTTCTTTGATGGACATCAGCTTTCTGCATATGAAATAGTACATAGTACTAATAGAGTTTATCTACCAAAAATTCCTACACCTAGTGATGGAGATCTTGCATACGGTACAAATGAATCAAGACCTCATAATGGATTTTATTTAGATTTTAGTGATATTACTGGGACTACAGTGAGACACAAATATAATTCTCAATGGGATTCAACTTCAAAGTATTGGACAGCATCAGGATTTTAAAATATGGCAATATCAGATAGAATTGTACCAGACAATCCAGCAAATAATTTTCTAACTTGGAATCCTCTTGATAAAGCAAGAGACAATACAGTGCTGTCCAATGGTAACCTAATATCAACAGATACAAGCAGTGGCTATTCAACTCATTACGGAAATATAGTAGTACCTAGCACAGGATTATATTATGTAGAGTTTACCATAAAGACATTTGGATCATCAAATGCAGTTGGTATTTACGTTGGAAATAACAGAACTTGGGCAAACATTTATGGATCTACAGGTTATCCGTACGATACCAATACATTCATGCTAATGCACAATGGATATATATACTATAACGGGGCCACTCAATTATATCACCCCACATTTGCTGCTGGTGATGTAGTGGCATTAGTCATTGATGCCAGTACACGTAATTTTTGGTTAAGGAAAAATGGTAGTTTAACTAGTGGAGACAATTACACTTCAGGATCTCAAACTGGCGGAGTAGTTGGGGCACTTACTGCGATTAGTGCATTACCTGCGGGAGATATGTATATTTTTACGATGGCAAGTGGTGCTGCAGCTACTGGGTACAGCAACTCAACTATTGTAATGAATGCAGGGCAAGATCGCACATTTGGTGGTTATCCAAACAGTTTAGCAACTAGTAGTGGGTACAGTGATGCTAATGGTATAGGTGATTTTTACTATCAGCCGCCTACTGGAGCACTTTCACTTTGTACACAAAATATACCAGAACCCGCAGTTAGTATTGCTCAAAGTGATTCCCCAAACAAACATTTTATAGTACTTAATTGGTACGGCACTTCATCGTCAACATTATCAATACCAAATAATTATACAGTGGGTGAAGATAATGACGGTACTAGTATAACAAATAATATAGCATTTAATCCAGATCTAGTCTGGGTTAAGAGTATGGCAAATGCACACAATCATGTACTTTTTGATTCTGTTAGAGGTTTTGGTAAAAATACTTTGTATACTAATAATACAAGTGCAGAGAGTACAGATGAAAATGGTCATGTAAGTTCAGTAACTAGTAACAAAGTTAATTTTGCAAGTGGTTCTAGTGGTAAAACAAACTGGAGTTCAAGTACTATTGGTTGGTTCTGGCGTGCTGGAGGTCAACCTGCAAGTGATGGTGTGGCAATGGTTGATGAAACTGCAACAACAACTGCAGCTTTAAAAACATCGGCTTCTGCTTCTATAACACCGACTAGAATGAGTGTTAATACCAAGGCTGGTTTTAGTATAGTAAAATACACTTCTCCTAATGATAGTAGCGATCAAACTGTACCGCATGGGTTAGCTACTACTCCAGATTGGATAATCACTAAAAATTTGGACAATACTTATAATTGGGATATATATCATTCAAGCGTGGGCAATTCTGGAACTTTCACCACTGCAGCGATTAACAGTCGCAGTGCTTTTGGCACAGTGAACAATAGTATATTTACAACCAAAAATACTTTTACACACAACAGCACAAATAATTATATTGCCTACTGTTGGCACTCAGTTCCCGGCTACTCTGCATTCGGAAGTTATATCGGTAATGGTTCTACCGATGGACCCTTTATTTACACTGGATTCCGTCCAGCCTGGGTAATGATTAAGAATACCACGGATGGAAGCATCTATAGTAGTTGGATGATTGTAGATTCGACAAGAAGCGCATCTAACACTTCAGGTGGAGGAAATTGTCTTTGGGCAAATCAAAATTTTGCAGAAGGTAGAAGAGGAGCAGACGTTGCTATTGGTTCAAACGATTATTTAGATATTGACCTTGTTTCCAATGGAATTAAAATAAGAGGTGGTGGTACTAATACTGAAAATAATGATCCTAATAAGGTTTACATCTACATGGCTTTTGCTTCACAATCTATAAATTTTAATTCAGCTAGATAAATAAAAGTAATAAATCAAAAACATAATTAAGTATCAACTAAATGCCAGAAGTTATTAAATTTGCAAAAGGAACAGTAGCAGAACATAGCAGTTTCACTGGTGAAAACGGTGAGATTACTTTAATCTGTGATAATACTGCTAATAGAACTGTAACTGGTATTATACGTTTACATGATGGTCAAACTGTTGGTGGTATTGCTTTTGGTGGAAGTCAATTATTAGATGACTTGCAAGATGTAAATGCGACAAGTGTTACTATTGGGACAGTTCTAACTGCTGGTGCAAATAATACATTTTCTTTTAGTCCAGCTGCAGAAAGTGTTCCTAAAGGTGGTGGAAACAATGCAATATTTTTTGAAAATGATACAACAATTACAGATGATTATACAATCACAACTGGTAAAAACGCAATGTCTGCAGGACCAATTGCAATTGCAAACAATGCAACAGTAGTAATACCTGCTGGCTCAACTTGGACAATAGTGTAGTATGGCAATATTATCATTAGGAAATAAAACGGTACTAACTCAAACAGGTAGTGCTGAACCTATATTAAAAAATACTGTGCAGGTTGAAAGTGGAATTACTTTACCTAGTCCTACAGTTTCTAATCCTACGTTCAAAACAGGAACCTTTACTCCATTTTG
>MDTB01199849.1_pt1 | contig 15729 bp, 12 predicted proteins | sample 811161 | NCBI WGS metagenome assembly MDTB01 (sample SAMN05326650, study PRJNA326480) | marine metagenome | isolation source: seawater | place: Mediterranean Sea | collected 2009 | reverse complement strand
CGAAACAATTTAGCCCAGGTGGTGGAATTGGTAGACACAAGGGACTTAAAATCCCTCGAAGGCAACTTCGTGCCGGTTCAAGTCCGGCTCTGGGCACCACCACATATTTTTTAATCTGTTTCATTCTTTCCATTTTAAATGAGATAATACGAAAAAGAGCTAGGCGTTAGAAAAATTATGAATGATGAAATAAAAAAATATTCAAACAATGAGGATATTGATATTCGAGAACTATTAATTCTTTTTTGGCAAAAACGAATATTCATAGCTTTATGCACTTCTGTATTTTTTATTGGATCAATTATCTATGTGCTAACAGTTGAACATCTATATGAATCAAGTGCTACATTACAAATAGTCTCATCTGATGCATCGGCTGGTGGGGGTGGTAAGAAGCAAGGGGGTATCGGCGGTGCTGCAACTTTACTCTTTAATTCTGGGGGCGCATCTCAAGATTATGTTCTTGCTCAAAAGACTATTTTTTCACGAGATTTTTTTAAGCACCTAATTTCTTTTGATGGAGTACTTGCGCAATTAGTTGCTTACGAGTCCTATAATCCAAGGACAAAAGAACTTATTTTTGATTCAAATATATTTGATAGCGAAAATCAAAAATGGCTTCTAACATATGACCCCTTAGATAATAATGATCTGACCTATTTAAAAGCATTTCGAACCTATAAGAGTCTTTTAAAAGTAACATGGCAAAAAGATGAATCAGAATTTTTAAATTTGACCATGGTTCACGCCTCTCCATATTTTGCCAGAGAATTTTTGAATTTAGTCATCAAAGAATTGAATTCTTTGGTCAGACAGAGAAAATATGAAGAAGCAACAAAATCTCTTGAATATTTAAACTTACAATTATCTCAGACGAGTATCGCTGGAGTTCGCAACGCAATTAATTCACTTATCAAGGCTCAACTCAACACTCAGATGTTAACTCAAGTAAGAAAGGATTATTTATTAACTCCTTTAGATATACCTCACATACCTGATGAGCGATTTAGCCCTAGAAGAACCTTCATCACTGTTCTATTTACTATCATTGGATTCATTATTTCTTTAGTCCTAACTGTGATTTATCGATACAATTTCGAGCAGATTAATAAGACTTAATTTTTACTTATTTTTATTTCCACAACCTAAATGTTGAACAAAAAACCTCAAACCCTACTTTTAACTGGAGCTGCCGGGTTTATTGGAATGCACACTTGTGAAAAATTCTTAGAATCTGGAATATCCGTTATTGGGATTGATAATATTAATGATTATTATGATATTCAGCTTAAGAAAGACAGAATTAAAAGACTGAAAAAAAATGATAATTTCTCATTCTATGAGGTTGATATTACAGATAAAGAAAAAATTGAAAAAATTTTTAAAACTGAAAATCCAACATTTATCATTCATCTTGCCGCTCAGGCAGGGGTTAGATATTCTATTACCAATCCTCATGCATATATAGATGCGAACATTCAAGGTTTTTTAAATATTTTAGAAGGGTGTAGAAGTGCAATGGTTGAGCATTTGATATATGCCAGTAGCTCCAGTGTATATGGTGGAAATACAAATTATCCTTTTCAAGAATCTCAAAATATTGATCATCCAATTAGCCTGTATGCTGCAACAAAAAAATCAAACGAATTAATGGCGCATACTTATAGTCATTTATACAACATACCTACTACTGGATTGAGGTTTTTTACGGTATATGGTCCATGGGGCAGACCGGATATGGCATTATTTTTATTCGCTGATGCAATGAGAAATAATCTACCAATTGATGTTTACAACCATGGAAATATGACGAGAGATTTTACATATGTAGACGATATTGTTGAAAGCTTAGTTAGATTGACTCATAAACCTGCGCAGCCAAATAAAAACTTTGATTCACATTTACCCGATCCAAGCTCAAGTATGGCTCCATATTCTATTTATAACATTGGAAATGGGTGCCCAACTCCTCTTATAGATTACATTACTGCACTGGAAGATGCTATGGGGATTGAAGTTGAGAAGAACTTTCTTCCAATTCAACCAGGAGACGTACCCATGACTAGCGCTGATTCATCTAAACTTTATGAATTTATCGGATTTAAGCCAAATACTCCTGTTAAATTAGGCGTTTCAAAATTTGCAGATTGGTATAAACAATATTACAAATTTTAAATGCTTGAATTACAAGGTTCTCTAAAAAATATAAAGAATCCTATTTCGGTAATTGGATTGGGATATGTTGGTCTGCCATTGGCAGTAGAATTTTCAAAAGTGAGGTCGGTTATCGGATATGATATAAAGTCATCACGAATTTCAGAATTAAAGAATGAAATAGATAGCACTTTAGAAGTTTTATCAGATGATTTAACAAGTAAAAATCTTTCTTTTACCAATAATCTGGACGAAATCTCTAGATGCAAGGTATTCATTGTTACAGTTCCAACGCCAATCGATGATAATAATGAACCGGATTTAGGCCCACTAATTAACGCAACAAAACAAATAGGCTCCATATTAAAAAAAGAAGATATTGTTATTTATGAATCAACAGTCTTTCCAGGAGCCACTGAGGAAATATGTGCTCCTATTCTTGAAAAAGCTTCTGGCCTCACCATTAACAAAGATTTTTTCTTGGGCTACAGTCCTGAAAGAGTAAATCCAGGTGATAAAGTTCATCGAATTCCAGATATAGTAAAGGTTGTTGCAGGCTCAACACCTGAAGCTGCCCTAGTTATAGAAGAATTATATTCTTCGATAATTCTAGCTGGTGTTCATAGTGCGGAATCTATTAAAGTTGCTGAGGCAGCAAAAGTTATTGAAAATACGCAAAGAGATTTAAATATAGCGCTAATGAATGAGCTATCGTTAATATTTGACTTAATGAATATAGACACTAAATCAGTATTAGATGCAGCAAATACAAAGTGGAATTTTTTAAATTTTCAACCTGGATTAGTTGGCGGTCATTGTATAGGCGTCGATCCGTATTACCTTACTCACAAATCTCAATCATTAGGATATGATCCAAAGATTATTTTGGCTGGAAGAAATCTAAATGATCAAATGAGCCATCACTTAACAAATAAATTGATTAGCGAGATGAATAAAAATAGCCACGCTATTAATAAATCTAAAATTTTGATAATGGGGCTGACTTTTAAAGAAAACTGTCCGGACATCAGAAATTCAAAAGTAATAGATATAGTAAATATATTACAAGATAAAGGCATAAAAACTGATGTTTATGATCCATGGGTAAAGGAAGCTAGTATCTTAATTGATAAAGAAATTAATCTTATAAATAAACCCAAATTTAATTTTTATGATGTCATTATTATTGCTGTAAGCCATTCACTATTTTTAGAAATGGGGATTAGAGAGATCAAAAAATTTGGTAAAGAAAAATCACTTATCTTTGATGTCAAAAGCATGTTTCCAGCAAATCAGTCTGATTTAAGATTATAGTGAATAATTTAATTTTAATTCATACGCGTTAGTCATGTTAAGCGATCTTTTAGAACTTTTTAGTCTTGTTAGCCCCAGTCACAAAAGAAAACTATTATATATTCAGGCATGTATATTTTTCATGGCAATGGCCGAGCTGTTAACTGTATTCTCAATTGTGCCCTTTATGGCTGTAATTAGCGATCCATCTATACTTTTCACAAATCAGATATTTATAAGTGCTATTACTTTTTTAAACATCGAAATACATGAGAATAATGTAATTTTTTATTTAGGTCTTTTAGTTATTGCTACAGTTTTATTGTCCACATTAATTTCCGTATTAACAGTCTGGTATATTAATATTCAGGCTGCAAAAATAGGCTTTGAACTAGCCTCATCGTTATATAAAAATTATATGACGCAAACATGGACATTTCATACCCTTAACCATAGTTCAAAGCTTACTAATAAGATCATGAATGAGGGATCAAGATTAACTTCTCATATCATTACCCCAATTTTACAAATGAATGCAAGATTGGTAGTTATACTGTTTATTGTAGGCGGTTTGATTATTGCAAGTCCGGTCATAGCAATTTTATCTGTAAGTACGTTTTCTTTAGCCTACCTAACAATTTTTTATTTGATTAGAAGAAAGCTTGAAAAGAATAGTATCACTCTTACTTCTGAAGGGGAGAAAAGGGTCAAACTTATCAATGAGGGATTTGGTGGCATCAAAGAAACTTTGATACTGGGAAGACAGTATTTTTTCATTAACAGGTTTGTTAATTCTAGCAATAAAGTGGCTAGGGCTGGGGCTTTAAATCAAGCATTCAGTCAAATGCCTAGATATGCATTAGAATTTTTAGCATTCGTAGGCTTAGTTTCTATTGTTTTAGCCTTTCATGTACTTAATGATGGGAGTATTAATTCAATTTTACCTATTGTCTCAGTATTTGCTATTGCAGCATTTAAATTATTGCCAGCATTTCAAATTTTGTTTAGTGCCATTTCTATGATTCAAGGGAATATCTCTGCTATACATAGCATTAAAGGTGACTTAGATTCATCTAACAATCTATCTAGAATAAGAGATAAGGACACAAAAAATAAACTACATTTTGAAAATGAGATTACTTTTAGTAATATATCATTTTCATATCCTGGCAAGGATATCCCAGCTATAAGTAATATTAATATCAAGATTCCTAAAAACCATAAAATTGCATTGGTAGGATCTTCTGGTGCGGGTAAGTCAACCATGATTGATATTTTGTTAGGATTAGTTTCTCCATCTGATGGAATCATTAAGATCGATGGTGAGGAGTTAGAGCGATCTAGTTTAAGAAATTTTCAAAACAATATTGGATTTGTTCCGCAGTCAATTTTTTTATCTGATGCAAGTATTCTGGAGAATATTGCATTTGGACTGCCTATTGAACAGATAAATATGAGGGCTATAAGAAAATCTATAAAGCTTGCAAGATTAGAGGAGTTTGTTGATTCATTGGAAGAGGGCTTAGATACTATGATTGGAGAAAGAGGTGTGCAAATTTCTGGCGGGCAAAAACAAAGAATATCTATAGCTAGAGCTTTGTATAATGATGCAGATTTATTAGTTTTTGATGAGGCAACTAGCGCTTTAGATGGAAATACCGAAAAAAGAGTGATGAATGAAATTAATAATCTTTCTAAGACTAAAACCATTGTTCTTGTTGCTCACAGAATCTCTACTGTAAAAGAGTGTGATTGCATCTATTTTTTTGAAAATGGTCACATTGTTGATGAAGGGTCATTTTCTGAGCTTTTTGAGAGAAATGTTACATTTAGGAATATGGCTGAACTAAGTTGATTGCGCATGAAAAAAATAATTAAAAATTAGCTTATGTGTGGCGTCTCAGGTATTTGGAGCACTGATTCATTAGACCGAACTAATGAAATAATATTGATGAATGATGCTTTAAATCATAGAGGACCTGATGGAAATGGTCATTGGCATGATCTTGAAAGAAGTATTTTTTTTGGCCACACGCGATTATCTATTCTTGATGTATCAGATAACGGAATGCAACCAATGTTATCAAGCTCCTCAAGATATGTAATGGTTTTTAATGGTGAGATATACAACCACCTCGAGATTAGAGATGAGATTAATAAAAATGATCCAGATTTTAAATGGAAGGGAACCTCTGATACAGAGACAATATTAGCTGCTATTGATCTATGGGGATTTCATAAGACATGCAAAAAATTACTAGGAATGTTTGCAATAGCTCTATGGGATAGATCTGATCAAAAACTTTATTTAGCACGAGATCGTGTAGGCGAAAAACCTTTATATTATTTTCAATCTAACTCCCTGTTTTCATTTTCTTCAGAACCAAAGGCTTTTAGTGAGGTAAACGGTTTTAAAAAAGCTATCAACCTAAAATCCTTATCGTCTTTTGTAAAGTTTAGCTATGTTCCAGACTCATGTTCTATTTTTGAATCTGTTTATAAGGTCGAACCAGGAAGCATTATTATGCTATCTGATCCAACTAAAAAACCCAGTTTAGAATATTTTTGGTCATTAGAGTCCGTAATAATTGACAATACTTTTGCCAGGAAAGCAGGATCGAATAAAAATAATTTCAAAAATATTGAAGATGAAACAGAGCAAATCCTATCAGATGTTGTATCGTCACAAATGATAAGTGATGTTCCCATTGGATCATTTCTTTCAGGAGGAATTGATTCAACATTAATTACTATGTTGATGCAGCGAAACTCTTCTCAACGAGTCAAAACTTTTTCAATTGGTTTTAAGGAGTCAAGATTTAATGAGGCTGAATATGCCTTGGACATTGCTAATTTTCTTGATACAGATCATACCGAGTTTATCGTTAGTGAATTAGATGTGTTGGAGCTTATTCCAGATCTTACAAATATATATGATGAACCCTTTGCAGATTCATCCCAGTTACCAACAATCATGCTATCAAAGCTAAGCAGAAAAGATGTAACAGTTGCATTAACTGGAGATGGCGGTGACGAAGTTTTTGGGGGATACAATAGACATCTTTTCGGACCCGATTTATGGCGCAAGATTGACACTATTCCAAGTTTTATTAAACCAATTGTTGCAAGCACTCTTTCAATATTAAAGTTTATCGAATCAAAGAATGAGAAAGTTGCAAGAAATATACTTATCTCTCTTGGTTTGCCTATAACTTTTATTGAGAGATTATTTATTTTGCAGGAATCTATTAAATATGCTTCCTCTTTAAAAGATCTGCATATAATTATCGCTAGCGCTTTTATTCAACCTAATGAAATTACACAGCACAGTGTATCCATGCTTGAAATAGCTGCTTATAAGATATTTCAAATACCCTCATTAGATCATTCGGAGCAAATGTTGGCATTTGATACGCTGTCATATTTGCCAGGAGATATCTTAGTTAAAGTTGATAGGGCATCTATGCACTCTTCCCTTGAAACAAGAGCTCCATTTCTGGATGCTAGAGTAATTGAGCATAGCTGGAAACTACCATTAAAGCATAAGATACATAATAAAGTTGGTAAAAGAATTCTTAGAAATATCTTGTATAAACATATACCGATATCTTTGATAGATAGACCTAAACAAGGTTTTTCTATTCCCATAGATAGCTGGTTAAGAGGTGAACTCAAGGGATGGGCTGAAAACATTTTATTGCCAGAAAAAACTAATTACATTGGATTTTTCAAATCAGATATTGTTGATTCTATGTGGAAGGATCACTTGGATAAAAAGAAGAATTATGGCCAACAATTATGGACCATAATAACAGCTCATTTATGGTATGAGGCAAATTTTTAGATGACTTATTTAATAATTTTTATTTTATTGATTATTTTCCGTTATTCTTTGATGCATCAAAGAACTCTACAGTTACAATTTTATCCAATAGTTTTATTCCTTCTTTTTCTTTTCACTGCTTTTAGATTTCAAGTTGGATGTGATTGGAGCACCTACTATCAAATATATTCAGACCACGAATCTTTAATAGAAAACTCTACTATCTATCAATTAAGAGAGCCGCTGTGGTGGCTTGCAATGGACCTTCTCAATTCTATTAATGCATCTTTTGTTTGGCTGAATGTATTTGTTGCAGCAGTATTTTTTTTAGGGGTAAATCAATTGGCTAGAAGAAGCCCTGATCCATTAGGTTTTTTGATAATGCTGTTTCCTATTTTAATCATCAACATGCCTATGTCCGCTTTGCGTCAAGGCTTAGCAATTGGAATAATGTGTTATGCATTTGTAAGTTTTATTGATAGAAATACATTTAAATTTGTCATACTAAATATTTTTGCAGCAGGTTTTCATACAAGCGCTATAGTATTTTTACCATTATTTCTATTTATCAAGGGTGAGTATAATAATAAGAAACTAATCTTAGGAGCATTGCTTGAGATACCTCTTTTAGGACTCATGTATCTAAGTAGTTATGGTGAAGCCAAAGCAGACTCTTACATAGGTTCTGGATATGATGCTGAGGCAGCAATATTTAGATCAGGTATTCTAGCATTGACTGCTTTAGCATTCTTTATATTTTATTCTAAAAAGTGGAAAGCACTTTATCCAGCGGATCATAATTTAATGATGATTGGGTCTCTTGCAATGACAGCCAATTTTTTCTTAGTTTTTGTTTCAACAGTTATCTCAGATCGTCTTGGTTATTATTTAATTCCAATTATGGCTTTGTTTTTTTCAAGATTACCATTTTTTAAAAATACTCAATATAGAGTATTTTTTATAGCTGCTCCATATCTAGGATTATTATTAGTTTTTATTGTTTGGACAATGCTATCTTCACACTTTTTAGGTTGTTATATGCCATATAAATCATGGATATTTGGCATTCCTGACGAAATTATATAGATCTATTTATTTTTAAGTGTAAATTTTATGTCATAGCAAGGGATGATCGATGATAAATTTTCTTCCCAAAACTCTTGCATGTAATATGAAGAAGTAAAAATAAAACCAATAACTTTCTTAAAAGCATGCCTTATATAAAAGGGTCTTGTGGAAGAAAAATTTAAATTAATTTTTTCAATATCGAATTGAATAAGATGATTATACTTTGGAACTGTTCGCCTTAGAAAAGAGCAGTCACAGAAGTAACTTAGTGTATACAAACCAAAAAATATCTTATGGGTAGGATCAGAGTAATAATATGGGTTAGAGAAATGGGGCACTTTAATTATTAAGGCACCATTTGGTTTAAGTACTCTTGAAAATTCTTGTAAATACTTTTCTAAATCGTCAATATGTTCTAGAAAATGACTAGTAAAAATTTTATCAACCTTGCTATCTTTTATGCAATTTAGGACTTCAAGAACCTCCCCAACAATGTCAACATTCTCAATTTTAAGCATATCTATACCGATGTGCTGTATGGATTTTTTATTAGCTCCACAGCCAATATCTAGGACAACATTTTCTTTATTTCCATTGTTGATTTGTAATAATAAATTTTTTGAATCAATTATTTCTGACATATTGATGTATTTTTTTTAAAGTTTTTTTAATAAAAATTTTAATATTTAATATAGAAAGATAATTAATTCTAGAACCATGCGGCATAAATTGGAAGTATTGAAAATTAATTATTTCTTCTTGAAAGAACTCTAATTTGTATTGATTTTTCCAGCAAATATAATTAAAGCTTAATTGATCTCTAATTGAATGGTTGTCTATTTCTATCCACCAATCCCACATTAATTTTCTTACCTCTTCATTTTGATTATTTCTTAAAATAATTGCACCATTAATAAGTCCAACCTTTTTAGGCATTCCTTGATTTAAATAATTCAAAAGCTGATCCCTTATAATCGATGGATCAAATTCAGGTTTATTCTTTATAAGATAGTCTCCTTCATCAAAAATACATTCCCTAGCAGAATGCCGAAAAAACTTTATGCTTAAATTATTTGTATATTTTTCTATAAAACTTACATGATTTTTTTTAATTAAGTAGTTACCATCAACCCACAATGAAGATTCAGCATTAGGAAAAAACTCGTGAGGAAAAACTTTAAATATTTTTGCACATTTCCTGAAGTCATTGCTGCCAAGTTCGCATTCAATAATTTTCCAGGTTTTAGATATAAGATCCTTACTATCGGTAAAGCATATATAGTCTATGTGTTTATCAGGGTTTTGGATTTCATGTAATTGATCAAAGTTTCCAAAGACAGACGTATAGATTATTTTTTTTGCAGTTGTATTTTGTTTATATAGTTGAAAAATTTTGGGTAAATCCATCATAAGAATCTTTTGTTGATGATTTTTGATTTTAAAAGTTTAAAGATTATATATGAGTTTTTGTAAATCTAATTCCCGCGGAGGAAAATAAATATTTTTTACTCAAAATATCATATAATTACTGACTAATTTATTCAATTTCTAGGGAACCCTATATGAGATACATATCCTTAATAAAAAATATTTGTTTACGGAAATACTATCTTTTGTTAATTATTCTTGGATCATCTCAATTTATTTTTACTCAAGATCTCCCTGATGAATTTCTTGATACCTTGCCAGCGGATGTTCAAGAGCAGTTTGATGAAGCTGCAAAACAAAGCGAAAATGAAGAAAAGTTAGAGGGTTTATTTAGGCTAGATACATCACAGAAGAAAAATCAATTAATCTTAAAGATTTTGAAAAATCAACTCAAATCTCTTGAGCTCAGAGTTAATGCCCAAGATGGCAATGAAAATCAATTGCAAAGATTTGGCTATAATTTTTTTAACTCGACTCAGTCATCATTCATGCCTATAAATGTAGCTAATTTTGGAGATGATTACATCATAGATGTTGCTGATAAATTTAATATTCAATTAGTAGGCTCTTCCGATGATGATTTAGAACTAATTGTTCAAAGAGATGGAACTCTAGTAATTCCAGAATTAGGAAAGGTTTTTATTTCTGGACTCCCCCTCAAAGATGCAATTGATAGAATTGAATCATTTTTTAGTACCAAGGCTGTTGGAGTAGAGCCAATAGTATCACTTGCAAGTCTTCGTGATATACAGGTTTTAATGATTGGTGGAATTGAGCAACCTGGAATGTATACTTTATCTGGAGGGTCAAGTATTCTTCATGCAATTAATGTTGCTGGCGGCATTAGCAAAAATGGCTCATTCAGAAAAATTCAAATTATTCGAGACAATGAGACAATATCTACAGTAGATCTCTATGATATTCTTGTTTTTGGAAAAAACATTTTTTCAAAAACTCTAAGATCAGGTGATGCCATTAAGGTCTTCCCTGCAGGTATTAATATTCCAATAACAGGCGGAGTGTCTAATGAAGGAATATATGAAATCAAAAATGGTGAAAGTTTAGGCCAGTTAATTCAATATTCTGGAGGTTTTAGTCAAAGCTTTGGAGTTATGGAAACAGCTATTGTGCGAAGGATAGAAAATAACTCTGAGAGTTTTCTTTCAATACCATTACCGCAATTAGACAACACGCAATTAATGCCTAGAGATGCTGTTATTTTGCCATTTTATTCACCAGAAATATTTAAAGTCTCTTCAGTCTCTATTACAGGAATGGTTAATAAACCTGGCACATATCCAATCAATGATAACTCGAGGTTGCTTGATTTAATTGAAGATGCTGGTGGATATAAAAATAATGCATACCCTTTTGCAGGACTTCTTTTAAGATCTAATGCTAAAGAATTACAAGATCAATTTAAGCAAAAAGTTTTTGGAGATACTATCAACGAAATCATTTCTAATGCTGCTAGTGGCGGATCCGCTATTGGGGTTGAAGCTTTAAATTTGTTAATTGAAGAACAGAAATCTCAAAGAAATACCGGAAGAGTTATCACCAGCTTTATTATGAATGAGTTAGAGAATAATCCTGAGATTAACATTGCACTGGTTGATGGTGATGAAATCTTCATTCCTGCTCTCGTAGAGCAAGTTTATCTTTTTGGGGATTTTAATGAACCAAATGTTTTACCATATAATGCAGATTTTGGAGTAAAAGATTATGTAAGAATGGTTGCAGGTAAAAAGGAATCTGCCACGAAACATATGATCATTATTGATCCTGATGGAAAATCACATTATATAAATAATACAAGATTCCTTTCATTTAATGATGATACAGACATATATCCTGGCTCAATAATCTATTTGCCAAGAAATATTGGTAAAGTAAGAGGTGTTCAGTTTGCAGCAACAATAGCGCCTGTTTTAAGTAGTCTTGCTATATCATTAGCTTCTTTAAACTCTATTGATAACTAATAGTTGAGTGTCTCGACATAAAATATTTGCTTATAGCAATTTATTAAAACTTACCTTCGTTTTTTGGTCTTGTATTTCAGTACCAATTCATCCAGCAAATAGTGAGTACATCTTTCCTTACAGATCTCCTTCTAATTCCAATTATGGAGGAGCGGGCTTAATTAAAATGCCATCAGCAAGATTCCATGATGCAGGAACTATTGGCCTTCGCTGGAGCAGTTTTGATCCATATTTACGAGGATCTATTCTTGCCTATCCTTTTAGTTGGATGGAAGCTTCATATCAATATACAGATATAAATAACGCATTATATAGTGACTTTTTTGCTTTTAGTGGAGATCAAACATATAAGGATAAGGGCTTTGATTTCAAAATTAGAATTTTAAAAGAAAGAAACCTTTTGCCAAATATTGCGCTTGGGGTAAGAGATGCAGCGGGAACTGGTGTATTTAGTGCGGAGTATTTAGTTGCATCTAAATTTTTAGGCGATTTTGATTTCACATTTGGGCTTGGCTGGGGCAATTTGTCTAATAATGAAAGTTTTAGAAACCCTTTGGGGAGATTTAAAAAATCTATGTATATAAGAGGCTCTGAGCTATCAAGTGATACTCAAGGAGGAGAGTTTTCATTAAAACGGTACTTCACAGGAGATGTTGGTATATTTGGGGGTATAGAATACTATATTCCTAATGCTCGAGGATTAAGACTTAAGCTTGAGTATGATGGAACAGATTACCTAGAAGAAGGATTTCCAACTCCTGATTCATTTCCTTTTGCTTTTGACTCAGTAAAACAACCTGAGAGTAAAATTAATTTTGGAGTTGTTTATCCAGTTAATAATCTTCTTACTTTTGATTTGGCATATTCCAAGGGAAATACTATGAACTTTGGTTTCACAGTAGCCTTACCTCTAGGCCCTAAGGATCCTATTGTTAGCAAGAAAGATCCTTATGTAAAAGTTCGAAACGTCTCTAAAGCAAGAGCTCAAGCCAATGAATCAGATATAAGTTTTTACAGAACTATTTTACAAAATATGAATTCCCGTGATATCTATTTACAAGCAGCTAATAAGAATGAGTCAACAATTGAAATTCTTTTCTCTCAAAATAAATTTTCGAGCTGGGCCATGGCTTCTGGAAGGGCTGCAAGGGTTTTAGATGACGTATCTCCAGAAACAATTAAACAATTCAAAATATCAAATATAAACGCAGGTATGGGAACTTATTCTGTTAATATTGATAGGGATGCATTTCAACGCAATAAAGAAAATAATTACTACAAATTGCTCAGAAAGAGTTCATCCATTGAATCTTATACGCATAATATGGATGAATATGCTTATCAGCCAAAAGTAAATTTCCCTTCAGTTTTTTGGCAATTAGAACCTGCACTTAGAACTCAAATCGGTGGTCCTGATGAGTTCTTTTTAGGCGATTTGAGGTTGCAATTAAAAACTGAAACATTAATTACTAGAAATTTTTCATTAGTTACTGGCACCACTATAGGCCTATACGATACTTTTGATAGGTTAAAAAATAATGCATCATCTCTTCTGCCTCAAGTGCGAACAAATATTGTTCCTTACTTAAAAGAATCGCGTAAAGTTGCTGTTGAACGACTCCAATTTAATTATTTTCTTAACCCACATAAAAATATTTACTCTAAATTCTCAGCAGGTATTTTTGAGGAAATGTTTGGGGGGCTGGGCGGAGAAATTATTTATAAACCCTTTGCTTCAAACTATGGGATTGGTGCTGAGCTTTGGAGAGTTAGGCAAAGAAATTTTGACATGCGTTTTTCATTTCTTGATTACCAGACTACAACAGGGCATATCAATTTATACTATCATGAGCAAAAATCAAATATTTTACTAGAGATTAAAGGAGGTAAGTTTTTAGCAGGTGACTCAGGCATCCGCTTTGATTTTTCTAGATTATTTAAGAGCAATCTAAGAATTGGTGCGTTTTTTGCCTTAACTGATATTTCAAAAGAAGAATTTGGAGAGGGCAGTTTTGATAAAGGTTTTTACTTTCATTTACCATTACATGTGTTCTCAGAAAAGTATGAAAAAAGAAAGATACCATGGGGTCTTCGACCATTGACGCGAGATGGAGCAGCCAAACTAAATCATTCCCATTTCCTATGGGGCGTTATAGAACAAGCCTCATACAACACAATTAATAATAATTGGGATGATATATATGATTAAAAAATTATCGTCACTTCTTATTATTCCTTTTCTAGCGTCATGCAGCATCAAATATAATCCAGAAGCAATCCCAATAGCGCGAGAATTAATCTTTGGTGCTCAGGACATAAAGATAGATTCTAATTATTTTGCAAATGAAAAAGCCTCATTTGCAAAAATTCAATTTGGAAGAAGTTATATTATTATCCCCGCCCTTACATCAGTTGGCGATGAAGATATCGCAAAATGGGAAACAGTTTCAGATGAAGCGATCTACACTCAAAATGGAAAAATCCTTTCTATTGCAGGTTTCGATCATGATGTTTTTGTTACAGGCTTTAAATCACTAAAATTTAATAAAGATAATCCAATAAAACGGGCATTTAATATTTCATTAAATAATCCTTCAGGTTTTTTTACTCAAAACTCGGAGTTTATTTATCAAGATCAAGTAGAGTTTCTTCATCTTGAAGATAAAAAGGTGAATGCTAATTTATTTTATGAGAGTGTTAGGACAAATGGCTATAAGTGGAGCTTTGTAAATAAATACTGGGTTGATCCTCGTTCAGGATTGGTCTTAAAAACAATTCAAAAAGTTCACCCAAGACTTCCCAGCATAACCATTCATTACTACTACAAATTTTCTAGAGGATAAAAAAAACCCGGGTTAGCCCGGGTTTAATCTTGAACTATGAATTATTAATTTCCGGCAGCAGTAGCAGTTCCAGTAACGATTGCAGTTCCGTCAACATCCACCGTATCTTGAACAATAATAGTTTCGTCTACAACTACATCTACATTTTGGTCAAAGGTATTATCGATATCTACATTAACATCAATTTCTATCTCCGTATCTTGCGTAACCACAAAGTCAAAGTCGAATTCTGTTGTAGTTACACCTCCACCTAACATATTTGAATCAGATGCTGATGCTGAAACGATGGTTACATCTGTATCAGTAGTGGTTGTTGTTGAAGTTGTTGTTGCTGACTGAACCGTAACCTCTTCAGTAGTTTCTGAAGCAGTTGCTGAAAGCGTCGCTGAGTCAGTAAGTGTTGCTGAAGCGACAGTAACCTCTTCGCTTGTCTCAACAATTTGTGTTGGCGCTGGAGTCGGTGCAGGAGTCGGCGCAGGAGTCGGTGCAGGAGTCGGTGCAGGAGTAGGTGCAGGAGTAGGTGCAGGAGTCGGTGCAGGAGTCGGTGCAGGTGAGTCATCATCATCGTCTACTGCTGCTGCAATAGCTGCAGCTGCTGCAACTGCTGCTGCAATAGCTCCAGCGCTTAATGATCCGCTAGCTTTCTTAGCAACCTCTTCCTTTGAACCCTCATTCATTGGTTCGTCGTCTGCTATAACTGAGATGGAGAAAGCAGGGGCCACAAGTGCCAAAAAGTAACTTAGTTTATTTTTTAGTTTAGCCATTTCTATTGGACTCCTCTGGTAGAAAATTTAATTATGGACATAAATCAAGCATTTTTCAATTTTTTTGACTAGATATTTGTCTCTTTTAATATAACTGATCCTATTATAGTCTTAATTTAATGAAATATACGTATATTTTTAATTTAAATTATCATCCTAATTAATAATCAGTTGAGCGATTGTACATGTTTTATACAATATGTGTACTTTTCCACTGGTGATTATTTTAAAAAATTTATATTTTTAATACTTTATCTAGAAATTTAAGATATATTGCCTGCTTCGGGATGTAGCGCAGCCTGGTAGCGCACCTCGCTGGGGGTGAGGTGGTCGTCGGTTCAAATCCGGCCATCCCGACCATTTACTTTGATTTATTG
>MDTB01043279.1_pt1 | contig 15730 bp, 17 predicted proteins | sample 811161 | NCBI WGS metagenome assembly MDTB01 (sample SAMN05326650, study PRJNA326480) | marine metagenome | isolation source: seawater | place: Mediterranean Sea | collected 2009 | reverse complement strand
AACTTCACATTTTTTTTTTCATTAAAACATGCAAAAACAGAAATAGGGTTAAAGCTATAGTTAAGAATTCTTGGCAAACAAAGTACTTTAATAGTTTTTATATTTTTATAATTAAAGTACATAAGTTTTTCTTGATAATAATGAAATAATGATTGAGATTTATCACGATTCTTTTCTCCATGATCAGAGCCATAAAAACTATATAAAGAAAAACTATCAAATTTAAAAAATTTATTTCTTGGTGCTTTCTCAATATCAAACCAAAAGTATGACACTTTATACTTAAAAAAATGCTTAAAAGGCTTTAACCTTTTATGAGTGACATGACCTGTAAAAAAACAGTCATCTATAAAATTTATTTTTTCCATGGCCTTCTATACTTTGAAATCTTTTCTGCGATATTTAACCCTGATTTAATTCCATCTTCGTGGAAACCGTTACCTTGATAAGCCCCACAAAACCAAGTATTTTTAATTCCTTGTATATTTTTAATTCCTTTTTGAGCTGTTATTGTTTCTTTATCATAAATAGGATGACTATAGATTATTTTTTTATAAACATTCTTAATATTAAAAATAGGATGAGCATTTAAAGTCACGAAAATTTGTTCTGCTGTATTTAAATTTTGAAGTTTATTCATCCAATATGTAACACAAAGATTATTTAAATTCTTTTTCCCTCGCTGGATATAATTCCAACTTGACCATACTTTTTTCAATTTTGGCATAAAATTTAGGTCAGAATGAAGGTATGCAATATTTTGTTGATACTTTATCATCGATAAGTAATATAATTCTTCATCGGATGGTTCTTCTAATATCTTTAAGACTTCATCAGCGTGCGATGCAAAAACAACATGGTCACAAACTAATTGTCTTTTATTTGTTATTACAAATATTTTCTTTCTTTCTCTAACAATAGACAAAACTTCCTCAGATTTAAAACTTTTTATTTCAAAATTTTTCAAAATTTTTTCTACATATTTTTTACTTCCACCCAAAACAGTTTGCCATTGTGGTCTATCAGCAAGACTCAAGAGACCATGATTTTTGAAAAAATTTATAAAATTTTCAAAAGGATAGTTTTTGATTTTTTCTAATGGAGCTGACCAAATACTTGCAGCCATGGGATAAAGATGATTATTTTTAAATGAATTAGAATATAATTTTAAATTCAAGTACTCTTCAATTGACAAATTCTTAAAAAAACCAATATCCAATTCAGCATTTTTGTAAAATTTTAAAATATCTTTAATCATTAACCAAAAATTAATATTTAAAATATTTGCTCTATGAGCAAACATAGAATTAAGGCTATCTCCCCCATATTCAAGATTGCCATCTTTTAATGAAACACCAAATGACATGTTACTATTATAACTTTTTATTCCTAGTAAGTTAAAAAAAGCAGATAAATTTGGATAATTCCTATTATTGAAAACTATAAACCCTGTATCAACGTTTATATTTTTATTATCTGTTTTTGTATTAATAAATTGAGTATTTGTGTGACCTCCAAAATAATCATTTTTCTCAAATAGTGAGACATCATGCCCTTTTGATAATAACCAAGAACATGATAGACCTGAAATTCCACTACCTATAACAACTATCTTCATCTTTTTATTCATGAGATGTAAGATAATATTGTTTTAATTTTAAACTATTAAAAAAAAAAAAATCTATATATAGTTTGACATATATATTTTATTACTATATGTTGTATGGTGGGGATTAGTATGTATATAACTAAAATTTGTGCTTTTAGCTTTAGTTCTATATTTTTAATTTTGCTGATCTTTAGTCTATTTTAATTTCCTCCAATAAAACCTTGTTTTTATAACAAGGTTTTATTGACATCTGTAAATTTTTAGCCAAGTTTGAGAAGGAAGAATGTTTGAATCTTTTTCTTTAGTTAGTTCTAGTTCACTTGTTGAAAAGTTATTTAAATCACTTTTAAAACTATAGTTCTCAAAATTCTTAATTTTGTTTAATCTTAGGTTCGTTATTAAATTTAACATAAAACAATAACGACCTTATAAAAAATTGTTTAGAAAAAATTATTTTTCCCTTAAAATATGTCTTTTAAAGACACATACTGCAGAATTATAGGATTCTTCAGGATCTTTTTCAGTTTTAGATATAACTACTTGCCTATTCAAATCACAAAAGTTTGCAATACTAGCATTCAACAAATGTTGAGAATTTTTATATTTAGAATGGATCGAAATAAATAAATTATCACTATTTTTACAAACCGAAAGCTGTTTTTGAAAGTCTCCATCAAAAGCTTCAGAACTATATGGGTATATTGCTTTACACCACGTAGCTGAGTTTACTATACTTACATAAAAAAAGTTTATAAAAAGAAAAATTACTAAGTTTATAAATTTCATACTAATCTCTTTAAATATATCAATTTAAATAATGAACTAAAGGTAAAAATATTATCTTTATTAAAAGATCTTATTTTTTCAAAGAAATATATTTTAAATATCAAAGTTGGAATAAAAACACCTATATATGCTCCTAATATTAAATCACTAGGAAAATGCATGGACATAAATATTCTTGAAATCGCCATTAAACTTGCAAGTGTTAAAACATAAAAAGTATATTTATTAACGTAAATTAAAAAAAGGATTGCTATAGTGAACGCTGCTTGAGTATGCCCAGATGGCAAAGAATTGACTTTATGTTCAATATTAAAATAATCAAGTCTTTGGTATCCCTCTAGAAAAAAATACTTTGGTCTTGAAACACCTAAAACATATTTCAAAATATGACAAACTATTCCTGCACAAACGATAGATAAAATTATATGTTTCATCATCTCAATATAATAATTTAAAGACTCAAAAATTATTTCATATTTATAACCAGTCTTTTGGGATAAAATCTTTAATTTTTTTGGTTCTTTAAGTGAGTTTTTTATATTTAAAATTAATATTAAAATTATCAAACAACATACAGCAATATTAAATGGATCAATAATATTTGAGAGGGGATCGATAAAGTCTTTAAAGAAGCTAAAAATTAAAGAGCTCATTGACCTCGTTGCTTTAAATATAGAAATATCCAAAAAATTAAAGGATAAAACAGTCAATAAAAAAGAAGCTAAAAATAACTTGATTGACAAAATCCTTTTTATTATATTTTCTACTTGCATCACTAATTTTTAAAAACTTTAAATTTAATAAACTGCCCTTTTGAATAATTAAAGCCTTCAAAAGAATGAGTTTGAAGTATATCTGAATTAATAGATATATGATTTAAAAAAATATCTGCTTTTTCTTCTGAAAGAATAAAAAGATTATTTTTTTTAATTAAAGATTCCTTTGCCATAGATTCAGGACTGATTTTTTTAAGTTTATGCCCCGACAGAAAAATCAAACTAGGCTCATTAAAGCCTGATGAATATATTGAAAAATTTTCAAAAGACTTGTCATCAATAATATTATTAATATTTTTTGCAATCCAAAAAGAATTTAATTTAGGGTTTAATACAAAAACAAGACTTAAATAAATAGTAGTTTGAAATAGAAGAACTGATAAGAGAGAAGATTTGATTTTTCTTTTTTTGAATTGGATTATCGTATAAATAAGTAAGAGTATCAAAAAAATAGTTATAAAAATTGAAAGCATATCAAAACTTGAGTAAATATAAATTGCATAAATAAATGCTCCAATAATGCTTATTGGAAAAATTAAAGATAAAAATATGTTGCTAATCTTAAGAAATTTAGAATCTTTATAGTTTTTATATATGTATAATGAGATTAAGATTGATAAAGCAGGATAGGTTGGCAAAACATAATGTGGAAGTTTAGTAAAAATAAGTTCGTATACAAAAAATCCAGGTAAGAACCAGCAAAAAAGAAAAAGTACTTTCATATCCTTTTTCAAAATTCTTTTTCTATCTGCAATAGATTTTTTAAGTAAATCTATTAAAAAAATACATCCTGGCCAAAAAAAAATGAATAAAAGAAGCGAATAATAACCAGGTAAAAATCCATGAGACTCTTGCCCAGAAGATACTTTTCTTAATAAATCATTTATAACTGACTCATACCAAAAATGTTCTCCTGCTTTCATTGTTATTAGTATAAACCAGGGTAAAACAATAATAACATATAAAATATACCCTAAAGTTGAGTGCAAACATTTAAATAAATAACTTGTATTAGTTATGATAGAAAAAAATATCATTGGTAAACCAACAAATATTAATATTATTGGCCCCTTAATCAGGGTCCCAAAACCTAAAAAACACCAAAAAATTAATATTTCATTAAAATTTTTTTCAGAATTTAATCTCTTCTTAAATTTATTAACTAAATTCAGTAATGTTAAATTACAAATATTTATACATAAAAATAAAAGACCATCAGATTTTGCTTGATGTATTTCAGAAATTATTAAAAAAGATGAAATTAAGAAAAAGCAGCTCATAAAAGCAACTTCTTCATTAAAATTTTTTCTGATATTTGCAAAAATAAATAATATAGAGAATAAACAACCAATCAAAGAAGGAATCCTGTAAACCCAAATTTTATCAAAGGGAGGTTCACCTAGTATAGAATTAGACAAGCTTTGAGCCCAATAAATTCCTATAGGTTTTTTGTATCTTGGTTCATCGTCTAATCTAATATCAATAAAATCTCTAGTTTCTAACATATTTTTTGTGGCTGAGGCAAATCTAGACTCATCTCTGTCTAAAGGTGGAATATGAAAAACCCCCTGTAAAAAAATTAAAAAGGAAAAAAATAAAAGAACAAAAAATTTTACTTTAAATGATTTAAATAGAGTCATAATTGAACCTTTATATTATTTATGTATATATAACATCATATGAAAATAAAATTTACTTTAATTATTCCAATTTTTAATGAGGCTGAATCAATATTTTCACTTTTAAAAGAGATTGAATCAGAATTTAAAGGTATGATTCCTGAGGTGTTAATCGTAGATGATGGTAGTAAAGATTATTTCTCAGAAAAATTCAAAGAAGAAAAATTAAACACTAATATTAAACTTTGCCGACACAAAACTAATATGGGTAAATGTAAAGCTATGTTATCTGGTGTAAAAAAAGCAAGTAACCAATTAATTGCAATAATTGATGGAGATGGACAAAATCCACCTTCAGAAGTTAAAAAATTAATTCTTTCATGGAAAAAAGAAAGTAAAGTAAGTTCTCAAAATTTAATAATTTGCGGAAATAGAATTAAAAGAGAAGATACATATATAAAAAGATTTTCATCTAAGATTGCTAATATTTTAAGAAAAAAAATTTTAAATGATAATTGTAATGACACTGCATGTGCACTTAAGCTATTTAAAAAAAAAGACTATTTAAAAATTACATACTTTAAAAATATGCACAGATTTTTACCAGCACTTTTTATTATGAATGGCGGAAAAGTAATAAACGTTCCAGTACTAGATAGACCTAGAATTAAAGGTAAATCAAAGTATAATTTTAATAATAGATTTTGGGTGGGAATTATTGATTTATTAAAAGTTTGGTTTTTAATTAAAAAAAAAGGAAGGATTATATGATTTTTAGTGCGCAAATATGGATGATTATAGGTTTTATAGGGCAAACAATATTTGCCTCAAGGTTTCTAATTCAATGGATAGTAAGTGAAAGGGCATCCAAGAGTATCATTCCAAATATTTTTTGGTGGATAAGTATCTTAGGAAGCTTTGTATTACTGAGTTATGCAATCCACAGAGAAGATCCTGTATTTATTGTTGGTCAGTCAGTTGGTTTTTTAATTTATTCTAGAAATTTATATTTAATAAAGAAAGAAAAGATAAGAATGAATAAGAATGATCCATCAAAAATAATGAAATTAAAATAGTGAGTAATTTTAATAAAATTCATGATATTTTGATCGAAAAATCAAAAAATTATTCTTTTTTAAAGAAATGTATCCAAAAAACTGGAATAAAAACATTGGAAAAAACTGGACTAGATCTCTTTTCTTTCATAACTAGAACAGTAATAGGTCAACAAATATCTAATTCTGCTGCTGAAAGTATTTGGTTAAAAGTTGAAAATCATATAAATCTAAAGAAAACTTCTTTTTATGATTTTTATACTAAAAAGAAAAATAGATCTTTTTTGACTAAATTGGGTGTTTCAAAGAGAAAAAACTCTTACATAAATAATATTTTTGAAGAACTCTTCTCTAATAGGTTAATAGAAAAAGAATTAACATTATTAAATTCAAAAAAATTTCACAAAAAAATGATGCAGTATAAAGGAATTGGAAATTGGTCATGTAATATGATTGAAATTTTTTATCTAAAAAAAATCAATATCTGGCCTAAAGATGATTTTGTTATAAATAAAATATGTCGTTTAATTAATCAAAAAGAAAATACAGTCATTAACTATGAAGAAATTTTCTCACCTTATTTAACAGTTTTAGCTCTTCACTTCTGGGAATTAAATAAAAAATTCAAAGAACTAGAATAAACTATCTAAAAATTTACTTTCGCTCTTTGGTGAAATACTTTTGGACCAAAATATTTTTCCTACTTCTTTGCATTCTTCACAAGATGCTTTCCATTCATCAGTTTCGTGTCCGCAATTATTACAAACCCAACGAGGAGCGCTAGCTAAATCGTCAGGAAAATCTGGAATTTTAATCCTTTTTGTATTTTTTGATAAGTCATTCCACAAATCAATGATTCTTGAATCCCAGTTTTTTTTACTGATCTTATCTAAATATTTTTTTGTTTCACCCCATAATGATGAGTGAAAGGCGGCAATAGCCATACCAAATTTAGTTTCATCGCTTGATAAATTTGATTTCAAAGCTTTTAAAACTAACTTGAATCTTCTTAATGCAATCTTTACGTCATCCACATCTTTTGTCATAAATAATTCAATCATTTTTACGTATTGTAGTTTTTTCCAGGATTTTTTTATAATTTCAAAAGCTTTATTTTCGTCATCATTATTTAGATGAAACTCAATAGCATTTAAAGCCGCGGGAATAATATTATCAGAAACATTCCAAACATCAGAAGGACTCGCTCCAGATTTCATCAAAAAAACCGCTCTATTGTTCTGCATATCAGAATCTTTAATTCCTCTATTTTCTAATATTTTCGCAGCCTCTTGCCATTTCTCCGATTTTGCTAATAAAATAGAAAGTTTATCTAAAATCCAAAGATTATTTGGCTCTATCGTTTTAGCTTGTTTTAGATATATCTTTGCATCTTCTTTTTTATTTTCTTTAATGGCTATTTTAATAAGACCTCTCAAAGCAATTAATTTCCCCTCAGGTTCTCTGTGTAATAACTTAAGATATTTTTTTGCTCTTTCAAAATCGTTATTAATTAAGGCAGATTGCGTAAGAAGAAAACCGGGTAAAATAGTATTTCCATAAAATTTTTTTATTTTTCTAGCATTTTGGTCAATTTCTGTTCTGTCTTCCAAAGCTAGAGCTTTAGTTAAGTTAGTTAAAGCCTTATTACCCAACAAAGAATATCTTTCTTTTTTTTTTGATAAAAAGCTTTTTGGTATATTTTTAATTTTCGTATAAAAAATGTAGGATGAAATGATTATCAAAGTAAAAATTAAAATAAAGATAGCTAGACTAATTACGTTAGTTTCAATGAAGTAATTTTTCCATAATATTCTTACTTCTCCTGGAAAATTTGAAATCCAAGTTATCGGTAAAACAAAGATTAATATAACTAGAAAAAATTTTAAAATTTTAATCATTTATTTCAATACTTGTTAAATCCTTAAATATTTTATCTTCAAGGTTTAAAAGTTTAATTTCTATATTTCTTAGTTCTTTTAGAGATTCAAACCAATTTTCGAGTTCTTTAGATATGGGTGAATTTATTTCTTGAATCTGCAAAATTGCAGATTCTAAATCTCTAGAAATTATATATTCTTTAGCATTATTTATTTTATTCTTAAAATCAGAAAGTCCATCAAAATCATTATCTCCATAGTCACTTAATCCTTTTTCATCACTCACTTTTTTTATCTTGAAGTTAGTTCGAAATAAATCATAAAAGTAATTTAAAAAATTATCTTTGGAAGAAAAAATATCATCATTTATTTTATTTTCACTTGAAGAAAAATCAGTTTCATAAATTTTTGCTTTATTATTTCTTAGTAAGCTTAAATTTTCTAGGATTAAATTTATATCTCTTAAAAGAAAATTATAATTAACAATTTTATAACCTTCTAAAGCACTGAAAAAATTTAATAAAGAATTAATTTCGTCATTACTCTGATAATTTGTTTTTAAAAAGATTAATTCTTGTTTGATAGAAAAGCCATTCAATAAATTTCTCTTGAAATTAAGGAAGACAACATATGGTATATTATTTTTTTTATAATAAGAAAATAAAGATTCATTATTTAAATTTTCTTGCAAAGTGCTTTTCTGTATCTTTTGATTCAATTTCTCAATCTGATTTTTAAGCTCATTAATTTGATTTATATTTTCTTTTATTAATAAAGAATAATTTTTTTCCAATTGATCTAGTCTATAAATCAAACCATCCAAATTATTTTTATTTAATTCTTTGTCTAGAAATTCATCTGACAGATTTAAATTTCCTTCAAGAATTAATTCATTTTTTGATGACTTACTTGGTTTTTCAGTATCATATACATAGTTTTCTTTTAGTTTTTTATTTACTGAAAAATGATTATTCTGGAAACTTGGTACTTTTATAGTTTTATTATATAAAAAAAATAAGATAACTAGAACTATTGCGGTAAAAATTAAAAACCACTTATTTAAATACCACCTAAATTTTTTAAACTGGGTTTTATCTAATTCTATAAATTCAGCATTTTTTGTATCTGTTTTTTTTTCTTTACTCAAAGAATATCCTCATTTTTAATTAAAAGTTTTCTTATAGTATAAAGTAAATTTTCTTCATTTGGTTTGCCAAGGATAATTATTTTTTTAAAACTTAATTTTTCTACCTTTAATTTTATAGCTTCACTGAACACAACTAAAATTTTATCTGAACAGTAATTATTTAAATTCATTTGTGAAATATTATCAACAAATGACTCTGCTGTCTTTGGAGAAAAAAGAGTAATCAACCCAGAACCAGATAAAAGAAAACTTTTAAATAAATCTGGAGAAAAATTATGTTTTTCAGTTTCATACACTGGAAGATTTATATAATTACATCCATTTCTTTCAATAAATTTTTTTAAATCCTGTCTTATTTCAATTGAAGTAGGGTGAAGGACTGAACTTTTGGTATTCCTAAAGTTTTGAGCAAACAGTATCTTTAATTCTTTAATACTTCCATCGGCACACAATAAATTTTTATAACCTTTTTTTTTTTGCTTCTTTAAGGGTCCCTTGCCCAACAGTTAAAGTTTTCTTACTTTTAAAAATTTCATTTTGAAAAAATTTTATTCCATTTTTGCTAGTAAAAATAATTAAGTCATATAAGTTAGGATAAAGATTTTTTGAAATTTTAATTTTCTTTATTTTTATTAACGGATTTTTATAGGTCTTAAATCCCATTCTTTCGAGTTTTTTAGCTAATTCATCAGAATCAGACTTTGGTCTTGTTAGCAAAACTTTCACTATTTATTAATCATCCTTTTAATTTTTCTTTTATTTCTTTTCCAAGTTTTTTGCATTCATACAAACAATTCTTAACATCAAAAACCTTCTTTTTTTTTGTATAAAAACTACCATTATTACTAACAAAATAGTTAAAATAAATTTTCTCTGATGTTTTATTTTTCTTTAAAAAAGCAACTGCACCAATCGGAGTTTTACATGAACCATCTAGTGCACCTAAAAATTCCCTTTCGCAGCTAGCTTCTAAAAAAGTTTTTTTGTGATTAATTTTTTTTAAAAATCTTATACTATTTAGATCATCTTCTCTGTGTAAGATTACTATTACACCTTGACCAGGTGCTGGAATAAACTCATTTATACCTATAGGATAAATGTTATTTTTTATTCTTAATCTATTTAATCCTGCCATAGCTAAAAAAGTTGCATCAAACCTACCATCCAAAACTTTTTTTACTCTGGTTTGAATATTACCACGGATAATTTTTAATTTTATATCTGTTCGTATTTTTTTTAACTGTACTTCTCTTCTTATTGATGAGGTTCCGATTATTGCATTTTTTTTTAAGTCTTTAATTGACGAACTTTCAGAAGATACAAGAGCATCTCTATGATCTTCTCTTTTCAAAAATGCTCCTATTTTTAAACCTTTTGGTAGATTAAAAGGCAGATCTTTTAATGAATGAACTGAAATATCAATTTTTTTATTTAGTTGTGCTTCATCAATTTCTTTAGTGAATAGTCCCTTATTTCCAACTTCCGACAAAGTATATTTATATTTGTCTCCAGAAGTCTTTATATATTTATTTAAAAACTCATATTCTTTAATCTCCTTAAATTTTTCTTTAAGTATATCAATGAAAATTTCTACTTGTTTTTTTGCTAAGGGACTAGCTCTTGAGCCAATAATTATTTTTTTTCTATTTAATTTCATTTTTTAAAATATTATTACGATAATAATTTAAATGCTATGTATAAATAAAACATAAATAAACAAGGTTTTCTAATGTTAGTAATGGGTATTGAAACTAGTTGTGACGAAACAGCTGTTTCGATTGTTAGTAAAAATAAAAATTCCTTTAGTGGAAACGTAATAAAGGAAATTATTTATTCTCAAATTAAAAGCCATATTCCTTTTGGAGGAATTGTACCTGAACTTTCATCAAGGGAACATATTAAAAAACTAGATAAAATAACTCGAAAGGCTCTAAGAGATTCCAAGTTAATTATTAATGATATAGATGCTTTTGCCTGCACAGCCGGACCAGGGCTTCTTGGAGGACTTTTAATTGGTTCAAATTATACAAAAGCTATATGCTTAGGGCTTAAAAAACCATTTTTTGCAATAAACCATCTTGAAGCTCATATTTTAGTTTCCAGATTATCTCGCAAAATTTCTTTTCCATTTCTTGTATTGTTAATTTCAGGAGGACATACACAACTGTTAATAGTAAAAGGGACAGATAAATTTGTTTTACTTGGAGAAACATTAGATGATGCAATTGGTGAAGCTTTTGATAAAACGGCAAAATTGATGGGAAAAGATTATCCGGGTGGACCTGAAATTGAAAAAATGGCAAAAAAAAGTAAGTATAAAGGAGCTTATAAATTACCTCGTCCCTTGATAAACAAAAAAAACTTTGATTTTTCATTTTCTGGTTTAAAAACTGCTGTTAGGATAATATTGAAAAAGAAACTTTCTGCATTGGAAAAAAATAATCTAGCTCAAGATTTTCAACAAGCTATTTTAGACTGTTTGCTTGATAAATGCGGTAATGCTATGGATGAATTTAAAGAAAATTATGGTAAAGGTTTTTTTGTTGTTTCGGGTGGTGTTGCCTCAAATCTTTTTCTTAGAAAAGGTCTAAAAGATCTTTCAAAAAAGAAAAATATGCTTTTCTACGCACCTAACCCAAAGTTATGTGTAGATAATGCAACTATGGTAGCATGGGCTGCCATTGAAAAAATAATAAGCGGAAAAAAATATGGTGATCCTATAAATTTCGACCCAAAACCTCGATGGCCTCTTAATGAATTTATAAAATGAAAAAAAAAAACTTAAAACTTGGTTTGGTTGGCACTGGTTCTTGGGGGCTAGCACTTTCATTAGCACTCAGTAAAACAAAAAATAATATAATTGTTTTTTTTAAATCAGAAGAACAAATGAAACTAATACAAAAAACTGGGCAATCAAAATACTTACCTGATACTAATATACCGAGAAAAATAAAACTTACTCATAATTATAAAGATATTAAATACTGTGATTTTATATTTCTTGTTACACCGTCACAAACCATAAGAAAGAATTTAGAAGATTTGTTAAAAAACAAAGTTGAAAGTAGGAACTTTGTCATATGCTCTAAGGGAATTGAAAGAGAAACAAATAAACTTATGAGTGAAGTCCTAAAAGATGTCATGCCTGCTAATAACTCTATTATATTTTCTGGACCAAATTTTGCTCATGAGGTTGCGGCAAACCTTCCAACTGCTTTTGTTTTATCTTCAAAAAAACAAAAATTAGCTAAAGATCTTGGAAATGAAATCTCTACGAAAAACTTTAGACCTTACTTTAATAGTGATATAATTGGAACACAAATAGGCGGATCAATGAAGAATATTATTGCTATCTCATGTGGAATTGTAGTCGGGAAAAAGCTTGGAGAAAATGCGAGATCTGCGATTATAACTAGAGGTCTTAAAGAGATTATAGACTTAGGTAAAAGTATGGGTGCAGAAGAAAAAACTTTTTATGGACTTTCTGGATTAGGGGATTTAAATCTTTCTTGTAACTCAAGAAAATCAAGAAATATGAACCTTGGTTATGAATTGGCAAATGGAAGGAATATCACTACAATTCTTCAAGATAGCAAACTAAGTGAGGGAGTTCATTCATGTGATGCAATATGTGCAATCGGAAAAAAAAATGGTGTTGAACTGCCAATTTGTAACGCAATACAAAAAATTCTTAATGGAGAATCAATCGATGATATTATATTTAATCTGCTATCCAGACCATTACAACCTGAGGTATAAATGAGCTATATACTTATTTGTTATGACGCGCCAGATTCTTTAGAAGTTAGAAAAGAAACAAGAGCAAAACATATAAAATATATTGAAAACCATTTGATTAAGGTAACTTTTGCTGGGCCAATCTTGGATGAAAAGGAAAACCCTATTGGAAGTATTATTGTTCTTGATTGTAATAAAATTGAAGATGCAAAAAAATTTTCTATAAATGATCCTTATTATTTAAAGAATGTATTCAAAAAAGTTCAAATTCATAAATTTAAGAAGGTTTTTTAATTTTTAATTAGACTTAACAAAAAGATCAAAGTCGATATACTCAAAAATTAAATAAATATAATTGATTTATTATTATGGATAAAAAATTTGAAGTACCTGAAAATATTAGAAAGGAAGCTTCTTTAAACTTTAAACAGTATCAGGAACTATACAAAAATTCTATAGAAAATCCTGAAAAATTTTGGTCTGAAAAAGCTAAAACTATAGATTGGATCAAGGGTTTTGAAGAAGTAAAAAAATCAACTTTCATCAAGAATGTAGAAATTAAGTGGTTTACCAAAGGGACTCTTAATGTGTCATATAACTGTCTGGATAGACATTTAAAATCTAAAGGTTCAAAACCAGCTATAATTTGGGAAGGAGATAATCCAAATGAAAGCAAAGTTTTTACTTATATCGAATTACATAAAGAAGTTTGTAAATTTTCTAATGCTCTCAGAAAATTAGGAGTAAAAAAGGGGGATAGAGTAACAATTTACCTTCCAATGATTCCAGAAGCAGCAATCGCAATGTTAGCATGCTCAAGAATTGGTGCTATACATTCTGTTGTTTTTGGAGGTTTTTCACCAGACTCCCTAAGAAACAGAATAAAAGACTGTGAATCTTCAGTAATTATAACTGCAAATGAAGGTATTAGGGCAAATAAAAAAATTCCATTATTGATGAATGTTAAAGAAAGTATTAGAAATCTTAGTTTTGTCAAAAATGTTATTGTTGTTAAAAGAACAGAAAGCAAAGAATTCTTCGATAGCTCAAAAGATTTTTGGTATAATGAGATAGTTAAAAATGAGTCAGAAGAGTGTTATGTTGAAGTTCAATCTTCTGAGGATCCATTGTTTATTTTATATACTTCAGGTTCAACAGGAGCACCAAAAGGAGTACTACATTCAACAGCTGGCTATTTACTCCATGCCTCTTTATCACACAAATATATTTTTGATATAAAGAATAATGATATTTATTGGTGTACTGCAGATGTAGGTTGGGTAACAGGTCATTCTTATATTGTATATGGGCCGTTGTGCAATGGAGCTACAACTTTAATGTTTGAAGGTGTACCAACTTATCCATCTGGTTCAAGATTTTGGGAAGTTGTTGACAAGCATAAAGTTACTATTTTCTACACAGCTCCAACTGCTATAAGATCTCTTATGGGTTTAGGAGATGACCTTGTAAACTCAACAAGTAGAAAAACTCTCAGAATTCTCGGTACAGTTGGTGAACCTATAAATCCTGAAGCCTGGAAATGGTATAATGATATAGTTGGAAAGGGTAAATGTCCTATAGTAGATACCTACTGGCAGACTGAGACAGGAGCTACATTAATATCACCTTTTGCAAGTGCAACTCCTACAAAACCAGGATCTGCAACACTTCCATTTTTTGGTATTCAACCAGTAATTGTTGATAATGAAGGAAATGAACTAGAGGGAGAATGCGAAGGAAACCTTTGTATAAATGATTCTTGGCCAGGTATGATGAGAACAGTATATAAAGATCACAAGAGGTTCATTAATACATATTTTTCTACTTTTAAAGGAAAATATTTTACTGGTGATGGCTGTAAAAGAGATAAAGACGGTTATTATTGGATTACTGGTAGAGTTGATGATGTTATAAATGTCTCTGGCCATAGATTAGGAACTGCTGAAGTTGAATCTTCTCTAGTCCTGCATAGTAAAGTTTCAGAAGCAGCAGTAGTTGGTTTTCCTCACAACATTAAAGGTCAAGGCATATATGCATATATAACTCTGATGAAAGGTGAAGAATATACGGAAGAATTAAAAAAAGAACTTCTAAATTGGGTTCGTAAAATAATCGGACCGATTGCTACCCCAGATAAAATACAATGGGCACCAAGCTTACCCAAAACACGATCTGGGAAGATAATGAGAAGAATTTTAAGAAAATTGGCTTGTAATGAAGAAGATTCTATTGGAGATATAAGTACACTAAATGACCCAAATGTTGTAAATGAACTAATTAAAAATAGAGATTAAAGGGTCTTTAAAAATCGTAACATATACCTTTTCTCTCCCAGTCACCGTATCTAGTTGGTTCTGGTCCTTTCGGTCCACCTATTTCCTTTTCTTTTTTTAGTTTATTTTTTTTTTTTAGTTTAACTTTTTCTTGTATAACTTTCATAATTATAAAATATATATTTTTAACAAAAATACAATTAAATTGGAGTTTTTTTGTCAATCAATACTAGAGAAGTAAGTCTTGAAATAATTTGCGATGTTTATAACAAATTAAAATTTGATGAATCTATCAAAAATAATAAAAAATTTCAAAAGCTGGATTCAAGAGATCAATCATTTGTCAAGATGTTAGTCTTAACTTTTTTGAGAAGGAACGGTGAAATTGATAAAATCATTAAAGAGTTCTTAGAAAAACCATTAAGTAAAAAAGTTCATGAAATAAATAATATTATACGAATAGGAATTACCCAAATCTTATTTTTGGATGTAAAGGACTATTCAGCCGTAGATACATGTGTAGAAATATCAAAAAAAATTATGCCTGGTATGGCTGCACTAGTTAATGCAGTTTTAAGAAAAGTTTCAAAAAATAAAAATAATATAATTAATAACCTAAATACCTTAGATAATGTACCAGAATGGATTAAGATTAAATTAATTCAAAACTTTGGTCTAGAAGATACAAAAAAAATTGCAAATAAGATAATTGAAACACCATATTTAGATATTAAAATAAAAAAAAATGTTTTTAAGAAAAAAGAATGGGATAGCTTATTAGAAGGTTTTAATATTTATGGAGAGACCATAAGAAAAAAATCACATGGAAAAGTTGATTTTTTACCTTTTT
>MDTB01063871.1_pt1 | contig 15731 bp, 11 predicted proteins | sample 811161 | NCBI WGS metagenome assembly MDTB01 (sample SAMN05326650, study PRJNA326480) | marine metagenome | isolation source: seawater | place: Mediterranean Sea | collected 2009 | reverse complement strand
GGGATGGGGCTGGGAATGGAGTGATCCAACTGTACAGCCCGGTGCAAGGGTGCTCAATATCGATAGCGATGTAGGGGTTTCAATTTCAGCATTGATTCACGCACCTAATCCAGGACCTTTCGCGCCAGAATGGAAATCATTACACTATGCGACGGTAACCGTGCTCGATGAGGTTGGAGGTAACGACCAGTGGTCTTTTGCCCTCGAAGTTGGTCGTACAAGAGACGCAGGAATAACCTCTGGTGGAGAATCGCTATCCATGCCTCCGGGCTCTATTGCGATACTAGAGGTTGGAATCTTGAACAAAGGAAATGGGGTTGACGACATCGATATTGGTATCGTGGGTCAAGGAGACATCTCCAATGACGTGGGTTCTGGCATCATCTCGCAAGATGGCTGGGGCGCGATATTGCTAGATTCTTCATTGACGACAGGAGTGGAGCCTTGGGGGGACGTAATTGTGAGGATTCAACTTGCATCCTCTGAAGATTCTTCAGGTTTTTTTGATTTTGAAATTAGAGTTGCTCCTTCTGGTGGGAGTTATACTGAATCAGTTCAAGTGGGCGCGATGATTTCAACACGGATATCCGGATCCATGGTGATTGATTCAGATGATTGCTCTTATGTTGAACCCAACGACGAATGTAGCCTGGATGTGACAATACGAAATGATGGCGAGGGTCGAACAGCATACTCGATAGATGTGGAAGGGGCCCCGGACTGGATGGGGGTAGATGGTATCCAAACGCTAGAAATCGAAAGTGGAGGGGAAAGTAGGGTTACTTTGGCCATGGGCATTGGGAGTGGCTCTCCTGCCAATGATGACCTTGGGGTTGAGATCCGGCTCATCACACAAGGACTCATAATCGACTCCGAGGATGTTGTCATTGGAATTAGATCTGAGGCGGAAATTGTAATCACGGGCAGTACCTCTTGCACGACGGGCGACGAAGGCGAATTACTCCTCGCATTTTTCATATCGAATATAGGCATGGAATCCGATTATGTCGATCTTTCAATAGACCTCGACAGAAGTGGGGAACATGGCATCGTCGTCGACTCGTCAAAGAATAATGAGCGATCCGTTCGAATCGGGCCGATACTCCCTGGCGAGTCTGCGAGTATTGGTGGTTGGTCAGATTCGAATGACGGATCGGTTCGCATGGAAGTTTCAGCATCGCCGGCTGGTAATCCCTCAGAATTGATCAGTGCGGCTTGTACGTTCTCTGAAGAGTTCATTGCAGGGAACGAGGGGGGTTCTGCTTCGATAGATATGGGTTTGCTGCAGACAGCATTCTTGGTCCTAATTTCTTTATTCAGCCTAGTGGGTCTATTTCAGCTTAGAAGGACATTGGAACGAAATAAGACCAAGAATCTCGCCTCTGAGGAATTTAGTTCTACAATAACGGCAGAGGAGTTTTCAAGTGGTTTCAGGAGAACTGAAGAGAAAAAAATCATTCAGAATAGAGAGGAGATTGCACGTTCTAATCTAGCATTGGATGAAGGAATCGTCGATGACGTGATTGGAGAAATAGAGAATTTGCCCCCGGGAAGTAAAAAACCCGTGCAACGCAATTCTATATCCCCTGCCGATTCTGTTGAGGGGCTAATCAAGGATCTGATGGAATGAGTTCAGTGATAATCGGAGTTGATGAGGCGGGGAGGGGCCCTGCAGTTGGCCCGCTGGTGGTATCGTCGATATGCATACCGTCTGAAGACTTATTACATCTGAAAAGTATAGGTTCGAATGACTCCAAAGCCATGAATTCGAAGAAAAGGAAAGAGGTGGAGTCTTCGATATTGGAAGAGTCTAAGAAACGCGATTGGCGTATCTGTAGAATTCCGATAAATGCTAAGTCCATTGATGAAGAGCGAGCGATTAAGAGCCTGAACTCCATCGAAATCGAGAGGTTTGTTCAAGCGATTCTGGAAGTTTCGGATTATGACTCTAAGGGGTGGGTGCATGTTGATCTTCTTGGCAGCAATCCAAGCAACTTTTCGAAAATGATGCGAAATAAAATATCTGGACTTCGACCTGGGCTCCAAGTGAAGAGTGAGATAGGGATGGATGGAATATGTGCATCCACAGGAGCTGCTTCGATTCTCGCCAAAGTAATGCGAGATTCGATAATATCAGAAATTAGTGAAGAAGTGGGGTTCAATGTAGGCTCGGGATATCCCTCCGATTCGAAAACGATAGATGCGATTAGAATCCTTACCTCTGGAAGTGAGCCAAATACCAATCTCAGATGGACTTGGTCGACCGTATCTCGAATCTGGTCTGAACGGCACAATGTCCCAGTTCCAATAAGAGCTTCAAAGGGGGCATTGATTCAGCAACCATTGAATTCATCCTTCTCAGAGGAGGGGGTGAGGTAAAGCATGGGCGACGCTTGGGATGAAGAGACTATCCTCACTGTGAGGAAATATGCGCTTCAGAATGCACTGGAGTATGATGGCGCTGGGCAGATAGGGTCTACCCTCGGGAGGCTGCTTTCAGAACGGCAGGATCTCCGCTCAAGGGCAAAGGAGTTGTCATCCATCGTAAAGGACGAGGTGACTAAGGCCAACTCCCTGATTCATTCAGAGGGTGCTGCATCGGTACGCGCCCTGATAGAGGATATCGACCCTGAAGCTGTTCAAAGGACTAAGCAGACGAAGAGAAAGGGCCTGAAGCCTCTCGATAATATCTCCGCTGGTGTCGTTCTCCGTTTCGCCCCCAATCCGAATGGGCCCCTCTCCATAGGCCATGCGAGAGGCGTGGTGATCAATCACGAATACGCATCGATGCATGATGGAAAAATGGTTCTTCGTTTTGATGATACCGATACGAAAGTAAAACCGCCCTTGAAGGATGCCTATGAGTGGATTATAGAGGATTATGAATGGCTAACAGGCAGTAAGCCGGACATAGTAATTAGGGCGAGTGAAAGAATGCCGGTGTATATCAGATACGCAGAAGAGATGATACGAAAAAGTGCTGGATACGTCTGTGAGTGTTCTGCAGAAGAATTCCGAGCTCATAGAGTCTCTAAGAGAGCCTGTCCACACAGAGGTAGAACTGTGGAAGAGAATATCGAGGCATGGGGTAAAATGCTTGATGGGAGGTTCGCCCCTGGTGACGCCGTTGTACGGGTTCTGACGGATATGAGTCTTCCTAATCCGGCCTTAAGAGACTGGCCGGCCTGGAGGATTCAGCACGAAGCCCACCCAATGGTGGGCAATTCGTATCTTGCATGGCCCCTGCTTGATTTCCAAAGCGCGATAGAGGATCACGAACAGGGCGTGACGCACATAATCCGCGGCAAGGACCTGATGGATTCGACACGAAAGCAGAAACTTCTGTACGACCATTTGGAGTGGGAATATCCAGAGACCCTCTACTGGGGCAGAGTTAGCATCCATGGATCTGGATCTTTCTCAACCAGCGAAATTCGTCGTGGCATCGAAAGCGAAATGTACAGCGGATGGGATGATCCGCGAGTCCCTACGCTTAGATCCATGAGGAGGAAGGGTTTCGATCCAGCAGCACTCAGATCTTTCTGGGTGGATATGGGTGTAACTCAGAAAGACGTGGCTGTTGCGATGGAGTCCATCGAGGCATCAAATGCCGCATCAATAGATAGCACATCCAGAAGAATATCATTGGTCTCCGATCCGACGGATATTGATATTCAGGGAGAGATACCGCGCGAGATCGTGCTACCCTTCCATCCAGATGATGAAAAGGCAGGCATGAGGGAGGTTTCACTGGCTTCCGGGGCCGTGATAGTCGAGAAGGAGGATTTGACAGCCTCATTCAGGCTCAAAGGGCTTGCTAACATAGAATCGGTCAAAGGAATCTTCGAGATTGGTTCAGTGGAAAGGGATGATGACAGGCCAATTATTCATTGGTTGAGCGCAGATTCTTCGGTTCCTTGCGAGCTTGTAATAGCAGACGGAGGCGAATTGAACGTAATGAGTTGCTTGGTTGAAGATGCACAATTGGAAATCGGGGAAGTTGTACAACTAGAGCGGAAGGGATTTGCCCGTGTAGAGGAGTGGTCTCCGAATTCTCGAAAATTGCTTTGGCTTCACAGATAGGTCTCTATCAGTGTAATGCATCGGCGGATTCAAGCCGGGTTCAGGTGGGCGAGTTGTCATGAGTGGCGGATATGCGAGGTCAGTCTCTCTTGTTTTTGTCCTTCTTTTGGCCCCCGTAATGGTTACTTCAGCAGTTGAGGAAGATGGTTCCTGTTGCGAACAAGACGGTTTTCGAATGTTTCTGATTGGGGAGGCCCAATCAGGCGGCCTAACCGCCTTCTCTTCTGATCTTGAGGATAGGCATTCGGCAGTGGTCACCCCCTCGGTACTGGGCGCCATAGAAATTGGGAAGTGGAGCACTACCTGGAGTGTAGAAGGAGACTATCCAAGCTCAGAGTGGACTTTTGATATCCCATATGAGATTCAAGGTGCTACGGGGCTCCAATTTAATGCGACTGTTGGAGTCAACATAGGGGGCACATACTACTCCGGATCATCAGGTCCTGGCCTACTGGTCACGAACGGTATTCTTTCTGTTCCAATTCAGGTGTCTTCAGGCACTATCTCCGAGGGCGACCAAATTAGATTCACGCTGGAAGTTCAATCGCTTTCTTTCTCGGCACCGGGGGACGATGCAGGAATTCGATTCTTTTGGGGAGATACTACTGATGCAGGAATGTTGGCGAAGTTTCCCCTAGGCACTGCAGAGATGGAAGACTCTTCTTCCAATGACGGAATCGCATATTTCCCTGTCGAGATCGATACCCATTACGGGATTGACATCTGGAACAAGCGGAGTTCTGGGTCAACTACAGTTGGTTCTCAACAACTCACTACAAGCCCAGTAGTGACTGAAACCGAAAATGGGGTTCGACTAGTATTCGTATGGCAATGGCCCGAATCATACGATGGAGGAGGGATCCAGGTTACCTTCAGCGTTAGCCCCCATCCGGGGGCGACTCTAGAATCGGTACGGACCTACGAGGTTGATATCGACAGCGACGGGGGCACGGGAGACTGGTATCCGGAAGATGAGCCGAAGCGTGACTCAGGCACCAAGTTGGATGTGAAGATAAGTGGTCGCACTACAGCCTCAATCGTAGATCGTGATGTGGAAATAACCGTTGACGGTGCAATGTCTCAATGGATTCGATGGGGGCTTGACAATATAGGAAACAACACACTAGCAGGATCATCATGGTGGAAAAATCTGGACTCCTACGAGGACTCGCTTTCCATGGGAGAGGAGCATAATGGCCGTGTTGATGATGCTGAAGTAGCAGCGCTCACGGGGCATCTCCAGACATCATCCTCGAATATCAGATCATTTATGTCAACGGGACTTGGCATAGATATCGAATCGATGGTGGGTTCAGATCTCGTTGATCTGTCGCAGAGAGACATAATGATTGACTTTGGAGCAACGCGTGCGTTCTCTTCTGAACCTGTGACGATTGTCTTGGAGGCTCGCTATACCCCGGGAGTTCAAGGGCAATCAGAATACCTCGTAAGAACATTCATTCAACCAGGTAAGAGTGATTGGTTCACAAAGATAGACCTCGATGCAGGGCTCAGAACGTCTGCCCTAGCAGGATTCGGAGCGGTTTCCGGAGGAGATTTGGAAGTTGAGCATCGTAGATGGGTTTTCATAGAGACAATATCTTTCCAGGACTCGGATCTTGATCCGGACTTGATATTCTCGGTTTCCTATACTCCGCCTTCATCTCCTGCAGGGAGTCCGTTGGTCTCGGCGTTGATCCTTGTTCTTGTGATGTCTATCACAGCGGGACTTTCACTTTATTTGACTCGTAATAGGATAAGGGCGCCCGCAGTTGCTACTGCATCTCTATTCGGAATTCTCTCTTTTATCGTGTATGTGGGCGGTTTTGATCTTCCTCTCGTGCTGGGTGTCGGAGCGGCTGGCCTTATCGGAGTTTTTCCAGTTGCTCTCGTTTCGCCCAGAAGTAAAAACAGGGGAGTTGATGGGAGGTCATTACCCACAATAACATGTCCAAGTTGTATGACGCCCAATGTGGTGCATAGCGAATTGCGTCCATTCCGAACTTCTTGCTCCGGGTGTTTCGCTACGCTCCGGCTCGATTGAGATGTGCCTATCTACTCGACCATCAATCTGAGTTGGTCACGCTTGTACGTCCAATCAGAAGAGATTCTTCCAGATCCCTTGTAGTACTTGGCAAGCCGGCGTAGCCTTGACTCCGTGAGTTCTAATTGTCTTCGATTGTGAATATCCTTACGATTACCGGCCTCGAGATGATCTATGATTCTCTGAGCCTGCCTCATGAGGTTCATCATGTCCTCGGGGTATTGAGGGATGATTTCATTGCGATTCAAAATCGCAGTAATTCTCTCCCCGGTTGCTAGTTTGACGTCAGGAATCGCATGTTGATCCCTCAGCAAAATCCCTATCTCGGAGGTTGAACGACCCTCTCCAGCGTACCTGAGAACGAGTTCCTCGATAGTCTTCTTATCAGTCTCAGACCATTCAGGAGGGCTTTCCACGTATGGTCTTGAAGACCCGCTCTGACCCTTGCCTCCGCTGTGCATCCTCGCCATACGCGTCAACCTCAGTTTGCAGGCGGCCTGCTGCCCCTCTTTAACCGCTGCGCAGCAGTCTAGAGTCTGTGTCTGGCACGAGCGAGTGCGCCCGGTGCTGCCGGCCACTCCCATGAAGGGGCCACTGCTCTAGCAGAACCCCTTAGGGCGCCAGCCTGCAGAACCAGTATCTCATCGCCGACACGAGGGGATCCCGTAAAGCCTGCAACATTCGATGTGAACAAGTCGCCGGTCCACGTATGACCCTCTACGAGATTAACGATGGGTAGTGTTTTGTTTTCTAGGAGGACGGGTAGTACAGACTTCGAGAATGCAAACCTTCCCTTTGAGCTGTCCCATACCGCTATTTGTTGTCCTTCTAGAGTGATTCTGTAATTGGGGGCTCTTCCGGACACCTTTGCACCATGGAGCCACGTATCATCTTCGTAGAGATGTCTTGAGATGGATCGGAAGGACTCGAGAAGAGCGACACCTCTCTTTGGTTCAAGGGCATTGACCCTTTTGGTAGCGGATAGAACCTCTTCTGAAAGTCGTTTTAGAGACTCCTGCGAACCAGCAGTATCGCCCATCCTAGTATCGATTACATTGCATCCGTCAACAATTAACTCGACTCCTGAATGGTTGATTATAGTATCAAAACCGGAACGAGGAGCGATATCTGATACCATTTTCCTGATGATTTGAAGCTCGTCCATATCCCACTCTCCGGTTACAGGTATGTCATACGAGGAGGCGGGCCACAGGACCTCCAATTCCCTTGGCACCAATCCAAGTGGGGCCGTAACCATAATCTCAGAAACTGCGCGACTCACTATGGCATCTCTGAATTTCCTATGGCTGGGCGATCTTCTGTAGGGCTTCGTTGCCGAGCATGGCAGCAGCACCGCTATTTCCGATTGATGTGGCATTGGCACCCATCTGCTGCCGATTGAATGGTGCCAGTGTCTGATCATCGGATCGTCTCTAGATGTTCGCGAAGAGCAATCCCATACTCTGCCAGGTTCGGATGCAGACGCAAGTCCAGCCTGTCCCGGGTCGTTAATCGCCACCTCCGAAACATATGCATCATGACGCCTCATCCTCTGGACTGATCGAGGGCTTGAGAGGCTTACAGCCTCAGCGAGTTGTCTTATGCTGCCTTCTCGGATAGCCATTCTTGTCTCACTCAGAGCATCCTTCCATATGGAAATCTGGTGATCCCAGGAGTCTCCATCATCTATGTCTGAGTCGCGCATCCTGGGGCCAAATGCGGAGAGCAGCACCCCGCTCGAATGTGCCCTCCTCGATCTAGAGAGATCCATCAGGTCTACTCCCATCCAAGCAAGGAGGGCGCAATTATCAGGTCCCGCGATGCCGGGGGCCCAGACCAGAGATGAGGGGAACCTCCTACGTAGCGCGTCTATCGCCCCAATCATACGAAGATCGTCATTTACTAGCTGTGGGGCATCGATCAAGCAGATTACTGATGGTTCTACAGCAGGATCGGAGAGACGGGAGTCATGAGAAATCGACTGGAGCGACACTGGCAGAAATGCTCCCCCGGACGGCAAGGTTCCTCCATCCGACTCATCTAATGTCGGTGGCAAGGATAAGCCCTCAGAGGCCTCCCAAACGATCTCTGTATCGAATGGGGGGCAGAGCTTGCCTCTGGTTCTGAATTTCAATGTCGCCGGTACGGTGGTTGGGTCTCTAGTGAGGAGAAAGGGCGCTATTCTTGGGTCCATCTCGGAATCGCCATCCACGAGAACGAGAGCAGGTGTTCTTGCAGACGGTTTCTTCCTGTCGCCCAATGCAAATATTCGAGCAAATCTTTCCCGTGCCTCGACTGTTCTGCCGAGTGCAGCCTCTTCGGCCATGAGGGGGGCCGCAGTATCATCTCCTTGAAGGATTCTAAGGTGAGAGGCTAGTCGAGTAGTCATGCAAAGCGTACGGTCAGCGATTTATTTCGTAGTGACGCTTGTTTTTCTTGTCCCTCTTTCTGCCGCTCAAGGTAGCGATTCTAGCCTTCTTGAGATTGAGGCATTTGGCCCGACTCATATTGCGATTGAATGTGAAGGTGGGCCATGTTCCGGGTTCTCCTTGGAAATCTCTGGTTCCGGTCAAACCGTATTCGAAGATGACTTATCGTGGTCGGGGAATGCTAGTGGTCGACTAACTTACAGCATCCAAAAGGAGTCTGGTGCGATAGGTTCTGCATCTGTTATTGTCCTCACATCTGAAGGTGGATTCATCCATGAGCATACGGATGTTAATGGATCATCAGGAGCCCTCGATGGAGTCAACTCCATCCCTCCATCAGATATTTGCATGGATGGCCTGTGTGATAGTCACTCATTGCCGACTAAGAAGATGTCCGGGTGGTTCGATTCAGGCGGCGATTCCGATGCGTGGCTACTTGTCGCCAATGGAGTGGCGTTGGTAGATTCAATAATCTCAGAAGCACCTTTTCTAGTTGAGATATGGAAAGAAAGGGCAGATGGGAGTAGAGAAATGATCAGCAGGAGTCCATCCACCTCCAGCGAAGGGCTTCACACTCATTCTGGAATCGCGGTCAGTGCCTCCAGTGATGAAGAGGCATGGATGGTATTGTCAGCAACAGAGCAAGATAGACGCAATTCTGTTTATGCTGTCGAGTTGATAACTTCCGACAAGGACGGAGGAGAGATCTCCCAATATGCAGATCGGAGAATGACTACAAGTTCTTTCTCATCCTATGCTAGAGGACTTTTCCATTTCCCTGGAGACTTTGATTCATTCACTGTGCCGGCAGCAGGAGGAGTGGAATACGAAGTCTCCTCGCTTGCGGGTAATAGCGAGGCTTGGTCGATTGAAATTTATGAGCATCTGCTGGATGGCAGCATCTCGGAAAAGATAGATCATCTGTCAGGTTTGACTTCCCATGATTCGATTTCTCTAGAAATTCGTATCGGATCGACTGTTGAAGGCGAATGGGGAATTCGAGTCCTGCTCGAATCGGAATCTTCCGATTTCTCAGGCTCGGTCGGGGCTAATAGGAGTGCATTCATGGGAGACGCGCCAAATCGTCTACCAAATAACCTCGAAGAATCATCCCTATGGCCGATGTGGACTGTTGTCTCGGATCGAGGTGATTACTCATCATCCATGCTTCGCCTCCAAGGAGACGTATCGGACTTAGATCCAATCGACATATACCTGGTATCTATTGAATCAGATAATGGAAGTGTGATACGTAGTGATACAGAGATGGGTGGGGCGAATATTCAGATCCAGGAAATGCGGGGCGAGGCTGATTACTTGATCATGAATTCAACAAATGGATCCCAAATGCTTCTTCCGAAGGGCACGCATGCCATCAGAATCGAACAGGGCTCAGGTCAAGAAGGGGCTTATTCATTCATAATCTCCGTGAATAGCCCTCCAGAAGAAGATCTCGGAGCCTATGTTGATCTTTCATCAGAGGCTAGACCCTACTACATCTTTGCAGGTGTTTTCCTACTTACGCCTGCTTTTCTCGTGATGCTGATGATGAGGAAGGAAATAATATCCAAGATATTTGGCGGGAGTGAAAAAAATACGATTAATCAAGAAAAAATAGAATCAATAAGGAGTAAGCTGGAAATGGGTTTCTCCGATAGCGATTTAGAGGCGGCCCTGGAATCTGTAGAAGGGTCTGGTTTAATCTCTGCACGAGCGGGTTTCATTGTTGAGAAAGGTCTTGAAAACCGGGAAGTAGCAAATATTTCCACCTCTACCCCGCTGGGGGATATTGGGCTCTGGATTGATGATAGTGAGAAGGGAATTATTAGTTTCGGGATGGCCTCAAACGCTGTTTGGAAAATGGCTTGTCTAAGACTTTCATTCCCACAAGGACCTCGGTCTGAAATTTATGAGGTGGATGGCGAATGGAAGTTCCACGGCGATGAGATTCTAATCGGGGAGTTACAGGCAGGGGAGAGCGTTATGATTTCGATTCGAGTGGGGCCTGCTCCAGAAATAGTCGAAGTGGAAGTGACCGGTCGTGTAAAAGGCGAACCCGTAGCAATTGTTCCACGGAAAGCCCTCAGATGGGAGTGACTCAGTCTGTCTATCTCCTTCTCCGTTCAGCCTCATTCCTAGCAGACTCCTCTGGCGTAGCGCCATCGTCTATGTGACTCTTCAAGTCTTCCAGCGCCTTCTTCGCAGACCGAGAAAGACGAGTGGTCGACTTGAGTCTTAGGACTATTGTGACGTCCCCTCGTTGTCCTCTTCGCCTTGAATTTGGAAAACCTCTGCCTTTGACGGTAATGGTATCGCCGGGCATGGATCCACTTGGAATTTTTATTTTGAGAGGCTTGTCGTCTACGTGAGGTATTTCCAATACACAGCCTAGGACGATGTTCGAATAATTGACTGGAAGGGCCATCAGAAGATCTGCGCCGTCGCGCTCGAACCAAGGATGCTCGTCATGCTTTACTTCGATGTACAGATGGCCGGTAGCACCCCTTGAGTCCCTCGAGGCTTCCCCGTATCCACTCATACGGAGCCTTGTGCCAGAATCTATTCCTGCCGGCACCGTGAAGCGAACTCTCTGATTTTTATTGAGACGGCCCTCGCCATTGCATTTCTCACAGGGATTTGTTATGGTTTTACCGTCGCCGTTGCAAGCAGGGCAGTCAGAGACGACCTGCTGAGTGAATGGGCCTACCCGCTGCATTCTCCTCAGACGTCCGTGACCCTCGCATGTTGAGCATTCCCTGACATCGCTTGGACTGGCTGCGCCGGTGCCCGAGCAATCCTCACAAGAAGACATGACTTCGATTTCTATTTCCGCTTCGGCACCGGTGAATGCATCTTGGAACGATACCTGATGTCGATACAGGAGATCAGAACCCCTCTGATTTCTACGAGATTGTCGACCTCCGAATAATGTGCTGAAGATACTGTCAAACCCCCCGCCGAACAAATCGTCTATGTTGATGTCCACCCCTTGGAATCCACTCGGCCCAAATGGGCTTCCCCCTGGACGATTATGCCCAAAACGATCGTACTTCCTACGTTCGTCCGGATTCGAGAGGATGGCATATGCCTCCTGTACTTCCTTGAACATGGCTTCTGACTGCTCGTCATCAGGATTCTTGTCAGGATGATACTTCCTAGCCAGAGACCTGAAAGCCTTCTTGATTTCATCCTCGCTGGCGCCCCTGTCGAGGCCTAGGACATCGTAGTAGTCCCTCTTCGCCATGTAGCATTCCCAGCGATGCCTCGCGGGAGGGCTCTTTCAATCCGACGCAGGCGTTACAGCAAAGACCCGCAAGTAGTGCAGTAAGAAGTGCCGTAGGGTGATGTGGATCCGCATGATTTGCATGAAAGGGTAGTCACTACACTATTTTCAGATTGTTTGGACCTTATTTTCTCAAGTCGTTTCCTAGCCACTTTCTCGGCTCTTTTATCCAGCCATGAAGAAATTCCTATCGATTTTCGTGGAATTGGTGATTTCATTACAGATTCCGATAAGTTTTGTTCGTCCCCGGCATCTGTAGATACCTCTACCCCTGACACGCGTATATCCCCTGGCTCCTCATCACCGAGATCTATCTCTCGTGACTCCGCATTAATACTAGCAACCCCGCCTGACATTTGAATCGGTTTCTTCTTGCTGTTTCTCCGTTCTAGTCGGGCCAGTGCCTCATCTGCGCGAGACCAAAGACCTCCGTCTTCAAGCTCGTACGTCCGACTTAATCGATCTATGGCGCCTGATCTTAGAAATTCATGATCCCTATTCTTAACGCCCCTTCCCGCAAGAATTAGACCGATTAAAGCAGCAAATACATGGATCCCGATAAGTGTATTTCTGTCAGAAACTAATATTGAGTCAACAACTGGGAGGGACGTTCTGACAACAAGAAGGATGATTGTTGGAGTGAGCAGAAGTCCGAACGTGATTGGGAAGGACCGCCCGGCCATGGTAGTCGGCCTGCAACTTTCGACATGAATGTCACCTGTCCTCGCATAGGTCTGATGTATGACTAGCACTTGGGGGAGGCAATGGAAATCCTCGTCGCGACCACCTTGTTGAATCATGAGCGTCCTGATTTGGTTCTTGATGCGGTTCGAAAGATGTTCCCAGACTGGGCTCCCGAGAATATGCCTGAGAGAGGGGCCTTTCCCACCAATTCCCCCTCAGTCAGGCTTGTTTCGAATGTTGAGAGCTTGGATGCGATGATAGGAGAGGCTCGGAATCATAGGATCCTCGACACTGCTCTCGATGCAATGACCTTGAAATCTGATGGTGAAATTTCGACATTCTCACTCTCCAGACAGGCTGCAGCGGCAGGTAAATGCTCCTTCGTAGTCGATGCAATCCCCCTCGGGGGGACAATTGACATCACAATAAAGGAAAATGACCTCGACGACTATCTTACGAAGCTGACGTACCACCCGGGTAGAGACAGTGTTCCCAGGCAGCCTGGTGACGACCTTGCAATGAACGACGACGGAAGTTCGACGGAGTGGATAGATACTCGGAGATTATGATGTAGGGAGGCCATTGGCTATCCAGGCTTCGATAATCGGAGTATCGGCAGGAAGCCACTTCACCTCATTGAGATTCTCCCTATCTAGCCATGCAAATTCATCGTGTTCGATAAGAGTTATTGAGCCTGGGTCTATCACGCCACAATCAATTATTCTCAAATCCACAGTACGGTCCTCATATCTGTAGAATTCGCTGGCTACCTCTTCTCCCGGTATTACGTGGATTCCAAGTTCTTCCTTAACTTCTCTAGATACGGCATCCATGAGAGTCTCTCCTTTCGATACCTTCCCGCCTGGAAATTCCCACCATCCAGACCACTCGTCTTCAGGGGGCCTCCTACAAGATAATATTCGCCCCAATGAATCTCGTAGAAGCGCCCCCACCACCAACATAGAGGGAGGTGCCGATATTGCTTCCGCGACATCTAACACGGCCTTGATCTGTCGATCAAGGGGCAAAAGGTCAGTTGGAGGAAGATGTATGAAGAGAACTGGAAGAGGTCTTCTGCCGACACGCATATCTAATTCTAATACGGAATTTAATGATCTGAAGTAAGTCTCATTGCAGATATATCCGCCACATTCGGAACTCAGGACTAGGTCTTCAGACTCCTCGATACATTCGTCGATGACATGTTTACTCAAAGTCGTAACAATATCATCTGGGGCTCCGTGGACTATTTTTTCCATACTCAAAATTCGACCCGAATTATCGGTTCTGCCAATATCATACTTGTTCTTGGCTACTACCTCTATGCAAACTCTCTTCCTGTCCATCGCTATACCGAGATGAAGAACTCCAGAATATTCCCCCAACCTAATTGCTAGTGAGGAAATCTTTGAACCCTCCTCGTCAACGGGAAGAAGATGGCATATGGCCTTCTCGGCCCCCATTGCTTTGACTATTGCTTTTGCAATATCCCACGAATGATTGGCACCCAGTCCATCGAATGGCTCGAATCCGGTTACTAATATCGGCCGCTTCTTGATAGGGGGTGGAATCTGCATGTCTGGCCTCCCGAGGTTGCATCACATATTTGTCGCGTCGCTAGGCTCGCATGTCATGGCATCCGGCGAGCTTGCAGTCACATTGGACCCGAAAGGGCCTGGAGGAGCGACTCCCTTGGGGGTCATAAAGGCAATCTGGAACGAGCTGAGTGGGGGCATCGGCCCGTGGGGCGCGTTCCGCCCAGTGTTTTCTACGCTTCTTGCCATGATACCCTTCCTTTATCTTGGACAGCATTTCAACAGGCAGCACAAGAAGGGGGCCTGGTGGTTCTTACTCCAACTACCGCTCATACTCACAATCGTCCTTTGGCCTCTAATCTACATCTGGTCCATCATTGACTCCTGGTGGGTATCGAATGGTATAGTATCCAGAGGGTCGGCCCGATAGCCTAGAATGTCTCCGGGAGCTCGATTGGGCTGAATAGATGGCCCGGGCTCCGAGACGTCGAAAGTTGGGTTCTGACCAATCTCTCCCAGTCTCTGAGGAGTGCTAGCACGGATGCAAATGGGGCTTCTACGGAGTTAATTGCTGTACGCATCAGCGTATCGAGAATGTCCATTCTATCTTCATCGAGTGAGCCCAGAAGACGATCTAGGGGGAATGAGTCGATTAACGGGGCCTGCATATCGTCTTCCATGGGCATTGGATTCAGAAGGTGCTCTGGCATTTCTTCATTGGCTGATTCGGCTATATTCTTGAGTTCGAGGCTGATGATCCTTATGTACTTCGAAAGCACAAGTGCAACCTCCACTACGGGCATGCCGTATTGCTTGACGAATGACACCATATTTTCATGGATGAATAGTATCCTTTCCCCGACGGGTTGATCGGTTCCCGGAATTCGAATATTTTCGTCCATGCAGTTTCCCTCTTTCACGACACGGATCTGTCATCGTACCTGATGGGGGAGCCGGAATTCCCCCTGATTCCATCGAGTAAATCATCAGCGATCTCAAAACGATCATTCAGCCAGTCTCCATCGGTATCCCAATTCGTTGGGTCTGTTCCATCGGCTATTGAATCACCATCGAAATCTAACAGCCACCAACCGTAGGAATACTCGCCAAGGCCTATATTGGGAAGATGGAATTCATCCCCTGCAAAGCGATTGTAGGAATCTGTCCAGTTGCCGCTTAGTAGGACATCGTCATTGCTGGTGTCTATCTGGGTGTAGTCAGCATCATTATCATCTACAATCAGCGCATATAGTCGGTCGCCCATACTGATCCGGTTCATTCTGAAGTAGTTGGAAGAAAGCGATGATGTCTGGCCGCATATGCCAAGGACCACCTCCCTGAACTGCCACCCCTCCTCAACGGGATCGCCCCTACAGTCGAATAGGGGTGCAGATCGAACGAGGGCGGGAGAGGAAAGAGTGGCATTTACTATCCCGAAATATTCTTGGAAATTTGTATACGGGACGTATTGACATATGCCTGTCCCGCAATCATAATCTCCATCTCGATCAGCATCACCGCCTACATCCGATCCATCAGTGGCGTCAAGAGTGAACCAAGTCCAGTTCAAGATGGGTCTCGAGATGGCGCCACCATTGATATTCACAGGTTTCCAGCTGCTGGATGATATCTGTTGCCAGACCACTTCAATCTGCATCTGGGAGGACCAGTTG
>MDTB01238430.1_pt1 | contig 15733 bp, 12 predicted proteins | sample 811161 | NCBI WGS metagenome assembly MDTB01 (sample SAMN05326650, study PRJNA326480) | marine metagenome | isolation source: seawater | place: Mediterranean Sea | collected 2009 | reverse complement strand
TTTTATATCTCTTTTAAATTTTTTTCCTAAAATTTTCGGTATGTATTTTGAAGGTATTCCAATCCCTGGTCTTTTTGACCAAACATTTTGTAAATTTGCAGTTTGATTCTTTTTAACATCTTTAATTGTTACAATTGATCTATGAGCCCACTTTCTTATGGCCCATTCATTTTTATGAATAAATTTTTTTTCTCCCAATGCAACCTCTAACATACGGATCTGGTATATCATTTTAGAAAATTCTTCAAAATTTATCGATACATCTTTATCTGGTCCATTATTGTTTTTATTTAATGTTACATGTTTCTCAACAATGATTGCTCCCAAAGATACGGCACTTATAGTTGAAAAGATATCATTTGTATGATCGGAGTGACCTATTGAAGCTTGCGGGTACATTTCTTTCATTTTAGAAACAAATTTCAAATTTAAATCTTCATAATTAACAGGATACTCACTTAAACAATTCATTAATGCTATACTCCTGTTTGATTTTTTCAGAATTTTGTATGTTTCGTTTATTTCTTTAACAGTACTCATTCCTGTAGAAACAATAATTGGTTTTTTAAATTTTATTATTTCTTTTAGGGTTGGGTGATCTGACATTTCTCCTGAACCAATTTTGAAACCACAAACTTCAATTTTATTTAATTCTTGGGCAGCTTTTAGTGAAAATGGTGTACATAGATAAGTTATTTTTTTTTTCTCACAATATTTTTTTAATTTATAATGGTCCTCAAGCTTTAAAGCATTTTTTTTCAAAAAGTCATAAAGTGAAATTTTAAAATTTTTTGATTTTGGAACTTTTCTTAGCATCTCTTCATCTGGAATATGGTGTTGAAATTTAATTACATCTGCTCCTGATTTTTTTGCTAAATCGACCATTTTAAATGCCTTTTTAAGAGAGCCAAAATGATTATCACAAGCTTCAGCTATAATCATTATTTTATAGTCGGAGTATTTTTTTTTGTTTAAAAAGAAATAATCAGCCATTTTGTTGCGTAATTTTTAAATTTGTTTAAAAGTAAAAATGACATAGTAAAGATTTTAATAATGCAAAACAACAAAAAACAATCTAATAAAAATATAGAAGTCCTAATTGATCATAACCATAAATTTTTTAATGAAGATAAATTAAAAAAATGGGAAATTTCCCAAGGAGATGATTATCTTAATTATAGAAAAATATGGAATGATTATCCTAAAAAAGGATTTGTTGATACAGTCCCAATTCATCTTGATATCGAGGCCAGTTCTGCTTGTAATATGAAATGTGTGATGTGTCCAAGAACAGACATGTTACTTGATGGAACTTTTTGGAAAGTTGAAAATTTTAATTACGAACAGTATAAAAAATTAATTGATGAAACTACAAAAGATGGAAAACTAAAATCTATAAAGTTTCAATATCTTGGTGAACCTTTAGTTAATAAAAAATTAATTGAAATGATAAAATATGCAAAGTCACGAGGAGTAGTTGATGTAATGTTTAATACTAATGCGGCATTACTTACAGAAAAAAAATCTCTTGAAGTTATAAATTCTGGAGTAGATAAAGTCTTTTTTTCATTTGATTCGCCATATAGAGAAAAATACAATAAAATAAGAGTAGGTGGAGATTATGATCAGGTTTTAAATAATATTAAAAATTTTATGAAAATAAGAAATGATTTAAATAAATCAAAACCATTAACAAGAGTACAAATGGTTTTGATGAAAGATAATAAAAAAGAATGGGAAGAATTTAAAAAATTATTTGAACCGATAGTTGATACAGTAGCTTTTGGTTGGTGGATGGATTACAATTTAAACAATAAAAAAGAGGACTTTTTAATTGAAGATGGTACGGCGAAGCCCGAGGGTATTTTTTGCTGTCCTCAAATTTGGCAAAGAATGTTTGTACATCCAGATGGAGTAGTTACCCCATGTTGTTTTGATGCCAAAAGAGATCTTAAAATGGGAAATATTAATGACAATACTGTTGAAGAAATTTGGAATGGAAAAAAATATACAGAATTAAGAAAATTGCATAAATCTGGCAAATTCTTTGAAAATGATATTTGTAGAAATTGTGCACTGGCGAATTTTAGAAAAACACAATAATTTAAGTAATTAAGTGTTAAAGATCTTATTCAATAAAATTAAAATTATCTTATTTTTAATAAAAATTTCAAAATTTAATGCTTTAGAAAACAGAAAGTTTAATAAAAAAAATAATTTAAAAAAACTTAAATTATTTTTAAAAAATAAAAAAATAGCTCTTGTTGGAAATTCACCAAAATTATTAAATTTTAAAAATAATATTGATGAATATGATGTTGTCATAAGAATTAATTTATTACCATTAAAAAAACATTATAAATTTGTTGGAAAGAGATGTGATATAATGATGATGTCAAGTGGAGTTTCGAAACTAATAAATGAAAACTTCATTAAAATATTTTTTTCAACAAATAAAAAATATATTATTAAATATGCAAAAGGTGAAACTTATGTCTTTCCAACAAAATATTATAAAATTTTGTTTAATAAAATAAAATCTAGACCAACCGCTGGTATGATGGCATTATTTTTTCTAATTAAATTAATTAGAAATCCAAATATTACTCTTTTTGGATTTGATCATACACCCACTAGCTGGTACGCGAATGAATATAAAGCAAAAATATCATCTTCCAAACACGATTTTTTAAAAGAAAAAAAATTATTTCTATATTTTTCAAAAAAATATAAGGGTATTAACTATTCAAATAAATTAAAAAAATGAGTTCCAAAAAAATTAAATTAGCAATAGTTGGTCTAGGTTATGTGGGTCTTCCTTTGGCTGTTCAATTTGGAAAAAAACTTAAAAATGTAAAAGGATTTGACTTAAACAAAAAAAGAGTTGATGAACTTTTAAAATTTAATGATAGCACTAACGAGTTGAATAGCTCAGAAATTAGAAAATCAAAAAATCTTAAGTTTAGTTTTAAAATTGATGAAATAAAAAATTGTAATTGTTTTATTGTTGCTGTTCCAACACCAGTAAATAAAAATAATAAGCCTGATTTTAAACTTTTAATAAATGCAAGTAAACTTATAGGAAAGGTTTTAAAAAAAAATGATATCGTTATTTATGAATCAACTGTATATCCAGGCGCAACAGAGGAAGTTTGTGTTCCAAATCTAGAGATAAGTTCTGGATTGAAATTTAATAAAGATTTTTTTGTAGGATATAGTCCAGAAAGAATAAATCCAGGAGATAAAAAACATACAATCGAAAATATCATTAAAATTGTAGCAGGATCTAAACCAAAAATAACAAATTTTTTAGAAAAATTATATTCTAAAGTTGTTAAAGCTGGAATTCATAAAGTTTCATCTATTAAAGCTGCAGAAGCCGCTAAAGTGATTGAAAATACTCAACGTGATCTGAATATTGCTCTAATTAATGAATTAACAATAATTTTTGAAAAGCTAAAATTAGATACAGAGGAAGTTTTGAAAGCAGCTGAAACAAAATGGAATTTTAATTCTTTTAGACCTGGATTAGTTGGAGGACATTGCATAGGAGTAGATCCATACTACTTAACACATAAATCGAAATCTATAGGTTATAATCCAAAAATTATTTTAGCAGGTAGAAAGTTAAATGATCAAATGTCTAATTATGTTGTACAAAGAATAATAGATACTTTTAGAATTAAGAAAAATAAAAAAAAAATTAAAAAAATATTAGTTATGGGTCTTTCTTTTAAGGAAAACTGTCCTGATACTAGAAACTCTAAAACTTTAGATGTGTGTAAATCTTTAATTAAAAAAAATTTTGAAGTTCATGCTTTTGATCCTCTTGTGAGAAAAGATGAGAAAAACTTGAATTTTCTTAATATTATTAATTATCCAAAGAAAAATTTTTATGATTGTATAATTTTAGCAGTTGGACACAAAGATTTTGTTGAAATGGGTTCAAAACTAATAAAATCATTTTGTAATAAAGAAGGTTTTTTATTTGATTTAAAATATTTATTTAGAAATAGCAAAGCAAATAACTATTTTAGAATTTAAATTTATGAAACAAAATAAAAAAATTCAGAAAATATTAAAAAAAAAAAAATATCATTGGCTCATAACAGGTGTTGCAGGGTTTATAGGAAGTAATTTGTTAGAAGAATTACTTCTCAATGATCAAAAAGTTACAGGAATTGATAATTTAAGTAATGGCTTCATTAAAAATCTAAATGATGTAAAGAATAATGTATCCATAAAACAATGGAAAAAATTTAAATTTATAAATGCAGATATTTGTAACTTAAAAAAGATTAAAAATATAAAAAAAATTGATTTTACTTTACATCAAGCAGCCAGGGGTTCTGTTTTAAAGTCAATAAAAGATCCTATTAAAACAAATCACTCAAATGTAAATGGTTTTTTGAATATTCTTAATTTTTCAAAAGAAAGTAATGTTAAGAGTTTCGTATATGCATCAAGCAGTTCTGTTTATGGAGATAGTAAGGTTTTGCCAAAAAAAGAATTCAAAACAGGAAAATTGTTATCTAATTATGCACTCACAAAAAAAATAAATGAAGACTATTCAGAACTTTTTTTTAAACAATATAAATTTAAAACAATAGGACTTAGATATTTTAATGTTTTTGGTAAAAGACAAGATCCTAATGGAGATTATGCTGCAGTTATTCCAAGATGGATAAAAAAAGTTCTAAAAAATAAAACTGTTGAGGTTTATGGAGATGGAAAGACATCAAGAGATTTTACACCTGTTTCTGATGTTGTTGAGGCCAACATATTATCTGCAATAAAAGTTTTACCAAAAAATAATTATGTTTTTAATGTTGGTAATGGACGTAGGACAAGTTTAAATCAATTAATTTATAGAATTTATGACAATTTAAATGTCCCTAGATCTAAATATAATTTACGATATAAATCTTTTAGACAAGGGGATATTAGACATTCTTTAGCAAGTATTAATAGTATTAAAAAAACAATTGGGTTTAAGCAAACTATTACTTTTGATCAAGCATTAAAGTTTACAATAGAATGGTTTAGGAAATATGATTAATACAATCTCAAAAATTTTTAAAATACTAGATAGGAAGCAAAAAAAAAAGCTTATTGTAGCTCAACTTTTGTTATTATTTGCAGCTCTATTTGAAATGTTAGGAGTTATAAGTATTGCGCCACTTATTCAATTAATAAGTGATAATCAAATTTTAGAAAATAAAAATGTTTTAGTTACTAAAATTTATGAATATTTAAATTTTTCAACTTATACAGAATTTTTAAGATTTATATCTATTTCTGTATTAATAATATTTTTAATCAATTTTTTCGTAGCACTTTATACAATATTTTTTATATCAAAATTTGCGCAAGATTCCGGAAATTATATTAAAATAAGACTTTTTAAAAACCATTCTCTTGAGCCATGGATTTATCACTCTCAAAGAGATACTTCATCAATCGTAAATAAAATACATCATGAAGCGAATCGTGTATCACAATCTGCTATACTTCCACTTTTGAATACAAATGCAAAATTATTAATTGGATTTGCAATAATTATTTTTATTTTTTTATATAATCCAAAGGTATCAACAATATGTTTTTCTGTTTTTCTTATTTCATATTTTTTAATATTTAAATTAATCAAAAAAAAGATCGATTATGATGGATTTCAATTGTCTAATACTTCTTCTGATATGTATAAAAAAATTATTGAAACATTTGGGGGAATTAAAGAGACTATACTTCACAAAAAGCAAAAAAAATTTCACGATGAGTTTTATTCTAAAGCAAAAGAATATTCTAATGCAGCTATATCAGTTCAATTTTTTCAACAATCACCAAAATTTTTTTTAGAATTAATTGCATTTTCAATAATTATTTTAAGTATTTTGTTTATATCTCTTACAAGTTTAGACACTAACTTAAAAAACTCGTTACCTATTATGGCAGTTTACACATTTGCAGGTTATAAATTACTTCCAATTTTTCAAGCTATTTATCAAGGTTTATTGACTATTAGGTCAAGTGGAGCAGCAATAGAAAATATTTATGCTGAGGTTTCAAATAAAAAAGATTATTTATTTCCAATTGAAAAAGAAGATGAAAAGGAACAATTTAATTTACAAAAAAATATTAAATTAGATGATGTTTCATTCAGTTATCTAAACTCAAATAAACCTGCAGTTAAAAACGTTTCGTTAAATATTTTTAAAAATTCTTTAACAAGTATTGTTGGTCCATCTGGTGCTGGTAAGTCAACAATACTCGATATAATACTAGGCCTAATTGAGCCGCAAAGTGGAAACATTTTAATCGATGATATACCTTTAGTTGAAAAAAAGGACTTATATCAAAATAATATTAGTTATGTAGGCCAAAGTGTATTTTTGCAAAATGATACTATTAAGTCAAATATATGCTTTGGGGTGGATGATAGTGAAATTGATAAAAAAAAACTATTTAACGCTATTGAAGCTTCATATCTTAGTGATTTGATAAAAGAATTACCCGATGGTATTGATACAATAGTTGGTGAAAGAGGTGTGAAGATTTCAGGAGGTCAAAGACAGAGAGTTGCTATTGCTAGAGCTTTATATCTTGATAGAAGTATTATAATTTTAGATGAAGCCACGAGTTCTTTAGACGGTATTACTCAGGGAGGAATATTAGAAAAATTAAAATTATTTGCAAAAGATTTTAATAAAACTATTATAATGGTAACGCACAATATAAACTTAACAAGGGATTCAAATATAATTTATTTAGTCAATAGAGGTGAAATTTATAAAAATGGAACATTTGATCAGCTGTTAGATGACGAAATTTTTGTAAAATTATTAAATCAAAATTAAAAAAATGAAATTATTTTTTTGGTTAAATATAAATTGATAATGAATAATAAAAAAACAATTAGTTATTTTAAAAATAAATCAATCTTGATTACAGGTGGAACTGGATCTTTTGGAAAAACCTTCGTTAAGAAACTTTTAGAATTTAAGCTTAAAAACATCATTGTTTTTAGTAGAGATGAAAAAAAACAGGAAGAATTGAGACATGAACTACAAAATTCAAAGATTAAGTTTATTTTAGGTGATGTGAGAGAGAAAAATTCTATAGAGGATGCAACTAAAGATGTTGACTTTATCTTTCATGCAGCAGCATTAAAACAAGTACCATCTTGTGAATTTCAACCATCTGAGGCTTACAAAACAAATATAATAGGAACTGAAAATACAATTGATGCTGCAATAAAAAATAAGGTTAGAAAATTAATTTTATTAAGTACAGACAAAGCTGTTTATCCAATAAACGCAATGGGTATGACTAAAGCTTTAGGAGAAAAAATACTTCAAGCAAAATCCAATAGAATTGATTCCAATAAAACTATTTTGTGTATTACAAGGTATGGAAATGTAATTGGTTCTAGAGGGTCAGTAATACCAAGATTTATTAATTTGGCGAAGGCAGATGAGCCACTCCCAGTTACTGATTTAAGAATGACTAGATTTATGATGTCATTAAATGACTCTGTTAATTTAGTCTTACATGCGTTAATTAATGGTCAAAATGGAGATATATTTGTCCAAAAAAGCCCAGGATGTAAAATTATAGATCTTGCTAAGGCAATTCATATTGTTTTAAATAAAAAAGAAAAGATAAAAATCATAGGATCAAGACATGGTGAAAAACTAAATGAAACTCTTATTTCTAATGAAGAAATGGTCATGACTAAAGAGACAAAAGATCATTATATTATTAAAAAAGATAATCGAGATTTAAATTATAGTTTATATGAAAAACTTGGTAATAAAAAAAGAATGAAAATGAGGGATTATAATTCTGAAAATACAAAACAACTAAATATATCTGAAATAGTAAAAATAATAAAAAAAACTAAAATTGAATTAATTTAGTAATTTAGTTTTTAAAAAAATATCAAAAGATAATGTAAATAGAATGGCTATTATAATTTACACTTCCTTTTTTTTTAGACTTATACTTTCCACAATTCATTCGGAAATTTCTTATTTACCAGGTGCAACATATGATGCAATTACATATCACAAAGAAGCTCTAGAATTTTATGATTTATTAAAATCAGGAGACATTGAAAGTTATAAATATGAAAGAGGATGGATTTACTCAGCTTTTTTAGGTTTTTTGTATTTTATTTTTTCACCCTCATTTCTTTTAGCAAATTACCTATCTTGTTTTGTCTGGTTATTATCTTCATTGATATTAAAAAGATTGGTAACCAAATTAAATTATACCCATAAATCTAAATTAATTTTAATTTTTATTTATTCTTATTGTTTTCCTATTTTAACAATTTATTCATCTATTACTCTACGAGAAGTGTATATATTACTTTTAATAAATATTTTTTTATTTTCTATAATTAGCTTTTTACTTGAAAAAAAACTTATAATAAAAATTTATTACCTCATTGTAATATTGATTGTGGCACTTTTGATGTTAATTCTTCATAGATCTAATTTATATTTTTTAATTTTATTCTTTCCTATAATGTTCTTATATTTCGTAATAATTAAATTTAAGTTAAATATTTATATAATTCTATCTATTATTTTATTTTCAATTATTCCGTTTCATTTTTTTGGAATTTTAGAAATTCCTTTTAATATGATTAAGGGTTATCAATCAGGACATTTCAATAATTTTGATTTTTTTAGAGCAGATTATTACAGTGCAGTAGATGTAAAAAATAGATCTTACACAATGATAAGTTTTTTTGCTGTAATATTTAGTAATTTTTACAATTATATGTTTCAGCCAACTATTTTCAAAGTTTCAAATGTTGCAGACATTCTCCTCTGGTACGAAAATATATTAAGAGTCACATTATTAACCATAGGTATTGCAAGGTTTTCATATAAATTTAAAAGAATAGATATTTTTAATATTTTTCTTATATCATTTGTATTAATGGAGTTTGTCTACGCTCAGGGAACCATTAATTGGGGAACTGCATCTAGACATCATTTACCTGTAATTGGAGCCTTAGTTTTGTTAGCATTTTATCCGTCAAAAAAATATTCAAATGAAAAGTATAAATAAAAAAATAATATTTTTATCAAATATTGATCGCTTTTTTATATCACATAGACTTCAAATAGGATTGGAACTTATATCAAAAGGATATGAGGTTCATATAGCAACAGAATTTACTAAGTATAAAAAAAAATTATTGAATAAGGGATTTAAAGTGCACAATATAGAATTTAATAGGAATAGCTTAAATTTATTTAAATCTTTAAAGCCACTTTTTCAAATTTTAATTTTATACTTTAAAGTAAAACCAGATATTGTTCACTTAATTTCTTTAAAACCCATAGTCTTTGGTGGAATTGCTTCAAAAATTATTCAAGTAAAGTCGATAGTTGCATCAATTACAGGTTTAGGTTCAATTTATCTAGGAAATAGTTTTAATTTCAAAATTAAGAGATTAACAATTAACTTTATTATGTCTAAAATTTTTTTAAAAAAAAAATTAAAAGTAATTGTTCAAAATAAAAGTGACTTAAATTATCTTAGGAATAATACAAAAATATTAAAATCGAAGTTAGTTTTAATTAAGGGTTCTGGTGTTGATTTAAAAAAATTTAATTTCACAAAATTAAAATCGAGTAAAACTCCAATAATTTTAATGGCATCAAGATTGATAGCAGACAAAGGTGTTTATGAGTATATAGAAGCAATTAAAATTTTAAGAACAAAATTAAATTTTAAGGGAACTTTTCTTTTAATTGGAGATGTTGATCAAGACAACCCTACGGCAATTAAGAAATCTGATATTGAGTTATGGAAAAAACAAGATTTAATTGAGCATTCAAAATTTACAAAAAAAATAATAAAATATATAAAAAAATCAACTATTGTTGTTCTACCATCTTATAGAGAAGGGTTTGCAAAGATATTAATTGAGGCGGCTGCTTGTGGTAGGCCTGTTATCACCACAAATGTACCAGGTTGTAAAGATGCAGTTGTTAATAAAAAAACAGGTTTAATTGTAAATGTAAAAGATCCCTTAAATTTGGCAAAAGGAATACTAAAACTATCAAAAAATAGAAAGATACTTATTAGCATGAGTAAAAATTCAAGAGAGCATGCAATTAAAAATTTTAACATAAAAAATGTTATATCATCACACATTGAAGTATATAATTCTATAATTTAAAATTATCATAAATGAAAAAAATAAGTTTAATTATTCCTGCAAAAACAAAAAATTTTTTTGTTGAAGACATTCTTATAAATGTAATGTTATGGTCTTTAAAACCTAACGAAATTTTAATAATAAATACATCTATAAACAAAATTAAAATTAGCAATAAAATTAATAAACAAATAAAACAAAATAAAATTAAATTAAAAATAATTAATAAGAAAAATTTTTTCCCAGGCGCTGCAAGAAATGTTGGAATAAATTTAACACGAAATTACTATATTGTATTTATGGATATGAATACTCTTCCGTATGATAAAGATTGGTTAAAAATTAACTTCAATTATCTAGTAAAAAAAAAACTTGATGGTATATGTGGACAAACATTTTATTTAGCTGAAAATTATTCTCAAAAAATCATAAGAGCCTCTAGTTATGGAAAGGTATTTTTACGAACTATACCTGGATCTATTTTTTTAAAAAAAACAGTTGATAAAGTGGGTTTTTTTAATTTTAAAACCAGAGCTGGTGAAGATACGGAGTGGTTAAAAAAATTGGACTCTTACAAACTAAGAGTAGAAAATGCTCCAATACCACTTTATTATAAAGGACTTTATAATTTTAGTTTCTTATCAATTATAAAAAAATGGTTTAGAAATTATCTTTACTCATCATCTCTACCACATTTATCAAATCAAAAATTTTTTTATACATTTCTATGTTTCTTTACTTTACTGATAATTATTTTAAATTGGAATTACTCAAATGATTTAACAGCTGAAGGTGAAGTATTTTTTATACCACATATAACAAAAATTTATTTAATTACATCAGCTTTACTTTATGTTTTGATAAGAGGAATTTTATTTCCAATTACAAAGAAAATTAATATTAAATTTTTATTCCCAATAAATTTTATAGTAATAACTTTTTTTTCTTTTATTTTAGATTTTGTAAAAACAATAACTTTTGTTTTATCGTTTTTTTCGCGATTTTTGAAGTTACAAAAAGATAAAAAACACTAAATAAAAAACCAAATATACTAAACATAATTAAAGTATATGTAATTTTAGGTTTTTGGTTTACCAATTTTATTTTTTTACCTAATTTAATAAATTCAGAGTTTTCAAGTTTTTTTTTTAATTTAATTATATTTTTAAATTCAATAGTATTTTCTGGCATTTGTTGTTGATACTGCTTTTTTAAATCAATTAAATTTTGAATTGTTATATAAGGGAACATTCTTGCATATTCTTCTGATAACATTAACTCATTTAAGTTTTTTTCGCCTAAATTTAATTTTTTAATAAATTCGAGCAAAATAAGAATTTGTCTGTCACTTTGACCATTATCTAAACTTTTATTTTCATTATTAGAATTTTTAATTTTTTCTATTTCTTGATTTGCCATTAAACTAACCATAGTGTCTAACTGTCTTATAAAAATCTCAAATTTTTGATCTAAGGCAAACAGAACCATCTCTTCATAAATTTTCATTTTTTCTTTGAAAATTGAAATTAATTCTAAATTTACTTTTTTAACTAAATCTTGAACTTGCTCATCAAGTATATTTATGATTTCTGTCTCTACATATAGATTTTTAAAATTTAATTCTATTTCTCTCAAGTCTTTGTAGTAACCATCCATGTAAATTGATGGCAAACGAGTAATTTCAGTATTTATTAAATCTATAAAGTCTTGATCAGTTGAGTTTTTTACACCATTATTTTCAAGTATATTATCTAAATTTTGAATAATTATAGAAAACTTTTCAGTATGATCAATTTCGTAACGCACCATCCATTTATCTTTTGAAGTTTTGTAGAAAAAGTAACCTAAAATTAAAAATCCTAAAGTAAAAAAAGTAACTGTTATATAAATTTTTTTCATCTGCAAATTATAATTTAGTTATGATTTAGAAAATGTTTTATAATAAAAAACTAGAATAGTGTATATAAAAATTACACTTGCAATAATACTGTATTTCATAATTGACGTGTGCAGTGAGATTAATATTGGAACATTTATTAACAAGAAATAAATAACTAAACACAAACCAATAGAATGTTTTTTTAAAAATAAGTGATGAAGGTGATTATTGTCAGCGCTCACAGGATTTTTTTTATTCAAAATTCTTTCAAAAAATAATCTAATCATATCTAAAATTGGTATTAGAAAAATAATAAGAATATTTTCAGAGCTAGTTTGGTGTTTTGGATCCCATATATTGTCATTGTGTAATTTGATTATTAAAAAAGCAACAAATGATGACAGCATTAATGATCCAGCATCACCTAAAAAATGATAACCCTTCAAATTGTGATAAAAAGAAAAAAGCAAATTAGCAAATATTAGATAAATTATTATTTCCAATTTTTGTCCATAAATATAAAATATATAACATAGCCAAAAAAATATAATTCCAATTGCCAAACCATTTATACCATCTGCTAAATTTAAAGCATTAATAAGTGCCAATACACATAATACTGTAAATATTATTGAAAAATTCTGTAATTTAAAAAAAAAATCTAAATGAAAAAGATAAAACTCTTTAATAATTAATTCATCATTAACTAGGCAAACAAATATTATTATTAAAGATAATATTAATGTTTTTTTTGAAGCAGATAAATCATATCTATCATCAAGAAATCCAACTAAAAATATACATATAGATCCCAATAGAATTAAATTATAATCAGATTTAAATAAATCAAAAAAAATATTTAAAGATAAATAAACTATAACAGTTAATAATATAGGATATGATGCTGTTTTTGGTATCGATTTCTTGTGTATTTTCCTTTTCTTGTTCGGTTTATCCATGACATTTAAAAAATTTCCAACAAAATCCTTATATTTTAAAATAGTAAAATATAAAAAAACAGAAATTACAGATAAAAAAATTATTAAGTACATTTAAAAATTATTGTTGTTAAAATTTTCAAGCATTATAATTCTATCATTTTTAATTAAATTAACTACTTAATTATAATATTTATGAAAAATGTTTTAGACATATCATGTTTAGATAAATATTCATCTGGAGCTAAGCAACGATTTTTAAATTTTTATACTGAATTAGTTCTTAAGGAAAAAAAAAAAACTTTTATAATAATTTACACTTCAGAAGATAATTTAAAGCCATTTCTTAATTTTCAAAATGTTGAATTTAAAAAAAACCCAATTCATCAAGATAATTATTATAAAAAATTACTTAGCATAATTTATGTGACTGTTTTTTCAAATTACATTTCTAATAAAATTAATATTATAGAGTTTTTTACATTACCTTTTTACAGACTCCCAAAATCAAAAAATATAATAACAATTCATGATTTAAGAAAGTTATTTTTTTCAAAATTTTTTTTAAATAAGTTTTTTTTAAATTTTTTTTATAAAATTTTTTTAAAAAAAATTGACAGGATTATTGTTGTTTCAAATTCGATAAAAAAAGAAATTTTAAATTTAACTGGAAACTTAAATATTTCTGTAATTTATAATACAATTGATGAAAAATTTTTTCAGAAGATCAATTCAAAAAAATTACTTTCAATTAAAAAAAAATATAATCTTAAAAATTTTTTTTTGCTAACTGTTGGTCATCAAGAAAAAAGAAAAAACTTTATAAGATTAATTAAAGCTATTTATATATTAAAAAAAGATATAAAAAATATTCAATTGATTATAATTGGTCAAAAATCTGATCAAAGTGAAAAAATTCGAAAATTGATTTATGATTTAGATTTAGACGAAAATGTAAAAATCTTATCAAATCTTGACGATTCTGAAGTAAGATGTTTTTATAGATTATCAAAACTTTTTGTATTTCCTTCAATATACGAAGGTTTTGGCATACCCATATTAGAATCAATGGCCTCAAAACTTCCTATGGTTCTAAGCAATATTGAAGTATTTAGAGAAATTACCGAAAATCAATATGAGTATTTTGATGAATTTGATCCGTTATCTATTGCAAATAAAATCAAATTTGTACTCAATCAAAAAAAGATTAGAGATAAGATGATTATTTATGGGGTAAAGAGAGTTAATTTTTTTCGATTAAAAAAACAACGTAAAAATTTAATCAAAATATATAACAAATTTAATTCAACTAAATAAATAAAAACTATCTTGTTATTGAATGTATTTTGTGAGGTTATTGAAGATATTTTAAATAAATAGAGGAAATTAACTTTGACAATCATAAATTTACTAAGTATAAAGCACCGCCTGGTGATTATTGCGTAAGGGTCACACCCGATCCCATCCCGAACTCGGAAGTTAAGCCTTGCCGCGCCGATGGTACTTTGTCTTAAGACATGGAAGAGTAGGTCATTGCCAGGCTAAATTATATTTAAAGTAAAAAAATAATAGGTTTAATTAAAACTATATTAAATTATGAAAATTAAAAGTTCATTAAAATCTATTAAAAAAAGAGACTTAAATTCTAAACTTGTTCGAAGAAGAGGTAGAGTTTACGTTATAAACAAGACCAATCCTAAATTTAAAGCAAGACAGAAATAGTTTTATGGATAATGAAAACCATAAAAATACTTGGAATAATTTTACTAAGTTCGTTTTGTGGGGAACTGTCATAGTAATTGTTGTCTTAATATTAATGGCTTTTTTCCTTTTATAAATTATTGATAATTAAGTTTTTATGAATTTAGCATCAATTGCAGAAAACAGAAATATTGAGAAGAGAGTAGCTTTAACACCAGAAATTGCAAAAAAATATATAAATTTAGGTTTTAATTTGTTTTTACCAAATAATTATGGAAATCAATTAGGTTTTAGAGATGAGGATTATAAAAATGCAGGTGTTAATTTTTTAGATAGTGAAAAAGAAATAATTGATAAAATAAATATTTTAATTCAATTAGGTTTACCAGATGAGGATAAATTATCTTTGCTAAAAGAAAATCATACTTTGATTGGTTCATTAAATGCTTATTTGAATCAAGAAAAATTGCAAAAATTAAAATCAAAAAAAATTAATTGTTTTTCTTTAGAATTGTTACCAAGAATTACTAGAGCTCAATCAATGGATATTTTGTCATCACAAGCAAATCTTGCTGGTTATAAAGCTGTCGTAGAAGCATTTAAAGTATATGAAAAAGCAATTCCAATGATGATGACAGCCGCTGGAACTATTCCTGCAGCTAAAGTATTAGTAGTTGGAGCTGGAGTTGCTGGATTGCAGGCTATTGCAACTGCAAAAAGAATGGGAGCAGTTGTATTTGCAACAGATGTAAGGATGGCCTCAAAAGAACAGGTTGAGAGTTTGGGTGGAAAATTTCTTACAGTTGAAGGATCTGAGAATTTAGAGACTGAAGGTGGTTATGCAAAAGAAGCATCAGAACAGTTTAAAAAGAAACAAGAAGAATTACTTTCAGAAACTTTAAAAAAAATTGATATAATAATTTGTACTGCATTAATTCCCGGTAGAGAAGCTCCAAAGATAATTAAAGAGGAAATGTTTAAAAATTTACAACCAGGTTCAGTCATTTATGATTTAGCAGCAGTTCAAGGAGG
>MDTB01084349.1_pt1 | contig 15734 bp, 13 predicted proteins | sample 811161 | NCBI WGS metagenome assembly MDTB01 (sample SAMN05326650, study PRJNA326480) | marine metagenome | isolation source: seawater | place: Mediterranean Sea | collected 2009 | reverse complement strand
GATGAATATTTAGGTGCAGTATTAGAATTATGTACATCAAAAAGAGGAATTCAAATTAATCTTAATTATGCAGGTACAAGAGCAATGGCTGAATATAAACTTCCTTTGAACGAAGTAGTATTTGATTTTTATGATAGATTAAAATCAATAACTAAAGGTTACGCAAGTTTTGATTATGAATTAGTAGGATACGAAGTAAATGACTTAGTTAAAGTAAGCATAATGATTAACGGAGATCCGGTAGATGCATTATCATTAATTGTTCATAGAGAAAGATCACAGTCAAGGGGGAGAGCTTTATGCGAGCGTCTAAAAGATTTAATACCTAGACAACAATTCAAGGTTGCTATTCAAGCTGCTATTGGTGGAAAAATTATAGCTAGAGAGACGGTGGCTTCATTTAGAAAAGATGTTACACAAAAACTATACGGAGGTGATGTCACTCGAAAAAATAAACTTCTTGATAAACAAAAAAAGGGTAAAAAAAGAATGAGACAATTTGGTAAAGTAGACATCCCACAGAATGCTTTTTTAAATGCTCTTAAAATGAATGACACCTAATTAGTTTTTTATTTATAGTTTCATAAAAAGTATTTACCTATTGTTTTAAACTTTACTATTAGGGAATTGTGATTAGCGATTGTTAAGGCTTAATATGGTTTTAAAATTTTATAATAAAATATTTAATTTTGTGTTAAAATAAATCAAAATAATTAAAATAATAAATACTAATGACAGATTTGTATAATAAAAAATATTACGAATTTAACAATCAAGACAAGGACAGATTGGGGAATCTATTTTATTCAAATATAATAAAAAAAAATTTTAAAATGGGCACGTATCTTGATTTTGGATGTGGTGTAGGTTTTTTACTTAAAAAAATTGAAAAAATTAAATATGTTAAAACATATGGCTATGAAATCAATCAATTTGCAATTGATAGGTGCTTAAAAAATACTAAAAATTCAAAAATATATAATAATTTTGAAGATATTAATGAAACATTTGATTTAATATCAATGTTACATGTAATTGAGCATGTTAAATCTGATGATTTAAAAAAATTATTTGATAAAATAAAAAAAAAACTTAATCAAAATGGAAAAATTTTAATTTCCACTCCTGCTAAAGATGCAATAGCACATATTTTAAAAAAAAATAGATGGATTGGTTTTAAAGATCCTACACATATTAATTTGAAAAATTATGACGAATGGAAAATTTTTTTTAATACTATAAACTTAAAATTAGTAAAATGCTCTAATGATGGTTTGTGGGATTTTCCTTATAGTGCAAATATATTTAATTTTAAATTCCTCAAGATTCTAATTCTAATGTTTTTTCAAATTTTTTTAGGGTTTATGCTTCTTAAACACAATGAGGGTGAAACATTAATATTTATTCTTGAAAAAAATGATTAATTTTTTACATAATTATTTAATGTATAGCAAAAATATAATTTATTGAAGATGACTAAAAATTTATTAATAGTTACAGATTTTTATACACCTCATAAAAGTGGAATTATTACATACATTGATTTATTTATTACTCATCTAAAATTACAAAACATAAAAATAACTATTTTAACTACTAAACATAATATTAATGATAGTGATATTGAGCACTATAATGGAGTTAAAATTATAAGATGCAAACCTTTTATAAAAATTTCTAGAGGCTTTTATAGTATAGAATTAGTATTAAAATTTTCAAAAATTTCTAAGGAATTTGATATAATTAATATTCATTTACCACTAACTGAACTTTTCCCTTTAGTGTTTTTTATGTCAAAAAAAAAATCAATTACAACTTTCCATTGTCTCCCAGAATTTCCACTTTATGCAGTTTTGATTAAATTTTATTTTTATTTTTGTGCTATATTTTCGATGATTAGGTCGGAAAAGATTATTGTACTATCTAAAGATTACTTTAAAAGTATTTTTTTTCATAAAATTTTTTATAGTAAAACTGTTGAAATTTCTCCCTATGTCATTACTCAAAAAAAAAATTTATCCTTGAAAATAGGAAATAAAAATATGAATATTGGATATCTTGGAAGATTAAGTAATGAGAAAGGTTTAGAATATTTAATCCAAGTCAGTAATAAAATGTTGTCAAAAGGAATTAAGCATGAGCTTATTATTGCTGGAAATGATAAAGATAAAAGGTTTTATAACTATATAAGTTCTTTAAAAAACTTAAGCTCAAATAATCCTAATATAAAATTTATTGGTTATATAAATGAACAAAAAAAAGATATATTTTACAAAAATATAGATTTATTTGTTTTACCAAGTATAAACTCATTTGAAGCTTTTGGAATAGTTCAGCTTGAAGCCATGAGTTATGGTATTCCTGTTATAGCAAGTAATATTTGTGGAGTAAGAACAATTGTAAATAATACTCAATGCGGTCTACTTTTTGAGAAAAAAAATGTTAGAGATTTGTATAATAAAATTGTAAATTTTAAACAAAATAAATTTAATCCAGAAATAATAAAACTTAATTTAGAAAAGCACTACAATAAAGATAAATTTGAAAACCAAATATCAGAATTATTTAAATCTATGTAAATAATTATTAGATAGATAATAAAAAAAGCAAATTAAAGTAAGCATCCAAGCCAAATAAGCATATCTGCTATCAGGATGAGTTAATAATAGTACTATATGCTGGGCTATTGCAGAAGAAAATAAAATTGAAATAATTATATTTTTTTTGTTCCTAAAATAAAAATATATTACTAATATTAAAATTAATAATCGATGAATATTATAATATGGGTTCCATTTCAATATTTGATATACAATTTTATTATCTTTAATATTAGAGTAATTTAGATTTTGAAAAATGTCATTAAAAACAAAATGAACACTAGATTTAGTAAAAAAAGAAAAATTATTTCCAAAATACACATTATGAACTAAACTTACTAAAATAAAAGAATAACCTAAAACTGCAATAAAACCGATTATGTAATTTTTATTTAAACATAAATAAAAAATATATAAAAAAATAAGTGTGGAGGTAGGTAAAAAGTTTGGTCTGCAAAAAGTTGCAAAAGCTAATATAAAACAATAGAAAAATACCTTAATAATATCTAATTCAAACATAAATCTTGATGAACTAATCTTTGAAAGGCAATATATTATTATAGTTATTGATAATGTTTCTGCATGATTTCTTACTAACTGATGAATAAAATTAAAATATCCAAAACCCATATTTTCAAAAATTGGTAAAATTAAGAACAAAATTAATATATAAAAACTTATTTTTTCTGAGATAATATTTTTTAATAATTTATAAATATAAATAGGTAATAGTAATGTAATGATAATATAACCAAATGAATTATCTCCAAAAAATATTTTTCCTAATGCAATAAAATATCTCATACCTGGCATAAAATAAAATACATCTGCGCCACCTTTTAGAGCTTCAACTAAATTAAAATTATATAAATGTCTTACTATTTCATTACCTTGAAATTCATGAAAAAGTCCATCTGCTCCACCTCTAAAGTATCTTAATCCACTTATTATGTGAATATCTTTGAAGTAAACAAATAAAATAAAAGAAGTAATTGATATAATAAAAACTGAAATATCAAATGACGACTGTTTTTTTAATATAAAAAAAAATTTATAAAACAAAACTAATAAGATTATTTGGAATGTTATTTTTAAAATAAGTAAAAAAAAATAATAATTATTTTTATGTAATTTTATTTTAAGATTATCTTTATCGTTTATTGAATATCCAAATATATATAAATACTTAGATTCTTTATTATATGAAATACAATTTTCTGGAAATTTTTTAAAATCATTAATTTTGAAATCAAAAAAATCTTTATCACCATAAGAAAAAAAAGCTTTTCCTAATGTGCATATTTTTGAATTATAATACGAATAAGGTATTTTATACAATACATAATATGGAATAATCCTTCTAAATTCTTTGTCGTATAATAAATTATAATTTAGCGAATTAAATTGTCCAACTCTAAGGTTTTCTCGATTTGAAAAATTTATTTTATCTATGTATCTTGTGTATTTACTTTTTGTAAAATAATTGTCACTTGAAAAAGAGTATGGTTTCTCGATAAATTTATTATTATCAAATTCCTTTTTAAGATTAAACGCATTTGATGATTTTAAAGCTCTATCAAAATCAAAATTTTCATTATAATCTTTTTTGATTAGATTAATTAAATCAGAGGGTAAGAATTTAGATATTATTTTAATATCAGCATTTGAAAAAAAAGAAGAATGAGCTTCTTCTATATTCTTATTCTCAATAAATTGAGGAACTGTAGCTATAAATATTATTATAATAATATTACTTTTTTTAATAAGATTAGCATTTTTTATTTCAACAAAATGTATAAGAATTATTCCAATTATTAAAAAAAATAGATTAAAAATATTATTAATAGGTAATCCTATTGATATAATTAATGATATAAAAAAAAAATAATTTAATATTAAAACTGTTATAAGCTATCATATGAAAGTTATAGATTTTTTAAGTTTAATTAGAATTAAGGATTGGCTTAAGAACATAATAATTTTTTTACCATTAATTTTTTCTGGATACCTAATAAATATCAATAATTATACTTCTTTATTTTTAGGTTTTGTAATTTTTTCTTTAGTTTCATCTTCTATTTATATTTTAAATGATATTATTGATTTACAAAATGATTCAAATCATCCAGAAAAAAAATTTTCTAAACCACTAGCAAGTGGAAAAATTACATTAAATCACGCTCTAATAATTTTATTTCTTTGTATTTTACTTTCTATTTTGTTAATTTATTTTATTCCAAAAATAATTAGTTTTGTAATAATATACTTAATTATAAATATTACTTATAACTTAGGATTAAAACAAATACCATATTTAGAAATATTTTTAGTATCTGGAGGATATATTGTAAGAATTGATGTGGGTTCAAATCTTATAAATGTAGAAAGTTCAATTTTTTTAATTATAGCTATTTATTTTTTGGCAATTTTCTTTTTAATTTTAAAAAGACTTGGTGAAATGAATCATCATTCAAATAAATTGTTTATTAATTCAAGAAAGGTTTTAAAATATTATAAAAAATCTACTTTAAAATTTTTATCATTAATTTTTATGATATCTTTATTGATGTTACTTTGTATCTATACTTTGACTATTAATTATCAATTATTTTTAAGTTTTATTTTAGTAGCGTATTTTTTAATTAGTTATTATTTATCCACCATAAATGAAACTTATGCAGAAAATCCAATATCTTATGTGTTTTCAAATAAGAAACTTTTAATAACTTCTATATTGTCCTTATTTTTTTCTCTTCTTTTATATATTTAAATGCCATATATTAAAGTTTCTAGGAGAGATGTGAGAGCGGTTTAATCAGCACGCTTGGAAAGCGTGTATAGTGGCAACACTATCGAGGGTTCGAATCCCTCTCTCTCCGCCATAAACTTCTATTTAATAAAAAAATATATTATCTTAAAAAAGCTTTTGGGTACACATAGGGTTCACATCGGGTGTATTTAATAAGTTAAATTTAATAAATATTAAGATTTCTATATCTTACTTTTCTATTTAAATTTCTTATCTCATTTCTAGCAGAATTAAGATCATTAATAAGGCGTTGTCTTTCATATCTAGCTTCTCTCATTTCATCTACCAAAATTTCTTTATCATAATTAGATTGAATTCTTGAAGAAATACTAGATTGCCAAGTACTTATTTTAGATTTTGCAGAATTTGTCAGTTTAGCATTTTGAGTATTGTATTCTCCCCAAGTAATATCTGCATTATATAATTGAGCGCTTATTATCATAAAGTTATTCCAAGCTTCATCGGCTATCGCATATAACTGTGTGACTGCAGGATTTGAAGAATTAAAGGAGTTAGGAGTATAGCAAGTTTCAAGATCTAATAAGTAATTTCTAAGTGCATTTTTTTCTAAATAGCTAATATAAGTTTCATCTGAAAAATGTTTGAAAGTTAATTTATCTGGGTCTGGTGATTTGATCATTAAAATATTGTAACTAGGATTATTATTTATTCTTGTTGTACAATTTGACATTTGATCAAGTAAAACAAAATTTTCTTCTCCACCAACAACGGAAGAAATTGCTCTATTTTGCCTTCTATCATCTTCTGCTTTTTCATTGTAAGCTTCTAGCGCACCTGTTGCAAATGAAGCACAACCACTATTTCCTAATAAAAATATAACACTTAACAATGATAATAATTTTATAATACTATTCATATTTATTATTTTATTATTATAATTCACACATTTGTCTGAGTTAGTAAACCTAAATAATTTAATTAAATTAAAACTTTTGTTGAAATTTTTGGGTTCACACTGGGTTCATTAAATCACCTGATAATTAAATATTAACTCTAAATAAACCTTGTAACCCTCTAACTTTTTTCTAATCGTAACGCTTGGAAAGCGTGTGTAGTAGCAATACTACCGAGGGTTCGAATCCCTCTCTCTCCGCCATAAATATTAATTAAGTTTGTTTAGTAAATAAATTTTTTTTAGCATTTATAAAATTTTTCTAACATTTTTGATGTTTTGCAAGAAATTTTAATTAAGTTTTGGGAAAAATCAGTATTTTTTTCTTCAATAACTCTATGAAAATTATTCAATAGAGATTGAACAGGACTTTTGTCATTTTCAAATACTTTTTTCTTATTTAAATATATTTTATGATTAATCATATCGCTTTCTAAAATATTTTTATTTTTTAGAAAGATTTTAACTTTTCTTATTTTTTTTTTAAATAAATTTCCATTAACTAATTTTACTTCAAATTTAGAGTCTACATTAAAACTAAACCTTGAAATAATTCCATTATTATCGATATGATTTTTTTTAATTTCTTTTTTTTTTATAATTGAAAATTTTTTATTTTCAAAAATTTTATTTAATGTAGAAAAAGAATGAAACCCCCAATCCCAAATTGGATGAATATTTTTCCTAAAAGGCCCATTGTCTCCTTCATAAACAATAATTTTTTTTATTTCATAAAAATTTTCATCAATGTAATTTTTTAAATAAAAAAAAGACTCTGAAAAATAATTAGTTAAATTTGGAAGAATTATAATTTTACTTTGATCTGCTATACTTTGTATTTTTCTTGCATTTTCATAATTATTGGAAATAGGTTTTTCTAATATTAAAGGAGTTTTATTTTTTTTTGCTAACTTAACTGCTTTTAGATTTATTTCAGGAATACTTGCAATATAAGCACAATCAATACTATTTTGAGAAAAAAAATTCTCAATATTATTATGGATTTCAATTTCATTTTTTAAAATTATTGCTTTATTAATATAATTTCTACAGGCTAATGATTTTAGGTTAAAATTATTGTTTCTTTCTATTTCATTAAGAATTTTTAAGCCCCACTTTCCACAGCCTACTAAACCAATATCTAACATACTAATATTTATAATAGACTTTTGCCCAATCAAGGTATTTTTGTAAGCCTACTGTTAATTTTATTTTTGGTATGTAACCGAGGTGTTTAATTGATTTATTTAAATCAGGGCACCTTCTTTGAGGTTCATCATTTGGATAAGATTTTGGATGACTTACAGTTACTGCATTTACTTTGCCTTTGTAGATTTTTTTAAGAACTTGATATATATTTTTTACAGAAACCTCTGGTTTATTATTGCCAATATTATATGCTTCTCCTGATTTACCTAAGCAAATGACTCTTATAAAACCCTCTATGGCATCAGTAACATAACAGTAAGTTCTTGTTTGTTTGCCTGAACCATAAATTCTAATTTTCTTATTATTTAATATATTGCTAATAAAATTTGGGAAAATTCTGTAATCATATTGTCCCATTCCAGGACCATAGATATTAAATGGTCTTATTATATTTGTATGAATTTTATAATAGTTATTATAAATATAACAAAGAGTTTCACCTAGTCTTTTACTCTCATCATAACATGCTCGCGGACCTAGAGTGCTTACATTGCCTCGATATGATTCTTTCGTAGGGACATTTTTAGCATCTGGGTCACCATAAATTTCACTTGAGCTAAAAAAAATAAATTTAGAATTATTTTTTTTTGCTATTTCAAGGCAGTTTTTAGTACCGTTTATTGCAACATCAAGTGTATTAATAGGCTTTTTTCTATAATAGTATGGACTGGCTATACCAGCTGCATGTAAAATAATATCAATTTTTTTTTTTATAATTATTTTGTCTGATACGTCTTTTTTAATATACCTAATGTTATTTTTCTTTTTATATGAATTGTTCTTTAAATTTATATCATACACAATTAACTTAATTTTTTTTGTGAAAAATTCATTATATTTAGAAAATATTTCAACTAAATATTTACCCAAAAATCCATTACCACCAGTAATTAATATAGTTTTACCTTCAAGTGATTTTGCAATTCTTTTTGTATTTAAAAAGATTGTTTGGATATCATTATTTAATAAATTATTCATTTAATTTTTCTAAAAGGAATTGGCTTAAAAAAACTAACATTTAAATTATTAAATTTTTTTTTAATATCCTCAAAATACTCATAAGCAAAAACTATAACATTTTCAATTTTATTATTAATATTATTTTTTTTTGGTAAAATTTTAATATGCTTTCCTGGAGAAAATCTGTTTTGTTTTAATGGACTATCATCAATAATATAATTAATTAATTTTGAGTCAATATTTGCAAAATTTGTAATAGTGGATACTCTAGCAGGGGCACCATAACCAATTATAATTTTTTTTTCTTTTTTAAAATTTATAAGGTTATATTTAAAATTTTCTACTTCTTTTGTAATTTTATTATTAAACATTTTGAAAGACTTAATACTTAAACTTTTAAGTTCATTATTTAATATGTTATTGCATTTATTGGTTTTTTTATAATTTTTTATATTTTTAATGTAGCAACGCAGTGATCCACCATGAGCTTCAATTATTTCTATATCGTAGAGAGACATACCTACATTATTAAATAATTTATTTATAGAGAATGCTGAATAATAAAAAGGTCTATCAAAGTAAAATCTTTCAAATTCAAGATTTTTTAAAATATTTTGTAAATATTCAATCTCAATAATTAAATCTCCATTTTTTTCTAAAAATAATTCTATATTTTTTGCAAATTTTGTTGGATTATCTAAATGCGTAACAACACTTGAAGCAACAATTAGATCTGGTTTAGGATATTTTTTTAATATTTTGTTTATTATTGGTTTATCATAAAAACCTATGAAGGTTTTTAAACCTCTTTCATTGGCAATTTTTCCAACATTAATTGATGGGTCAACCCCAATAGCTTTAATTTTTAGTTTTTTTAGTGGTTTTAATAACACGCCATCATTAGAACCTATATCAACAACAAATTTATATTTTTGAAGAGTTTTTGCTAATTTTTCAAAATGTTTTTTTAGTTTATTATTAACAGAAGATAAATAATAATAGTCTTCAAACAAATATTTTCTGTCTATTATTTTTTTAATTTGTGCTGATTTACAATTTTTGCAAAATAATATTTTAAGATTAAATTTTTTTTCTTTTAATTTTTCATTTTTATTTTTAGGATATTTATTTGCTAATGGTTGTTTCCCTAAGTCAATAACTTCAGAAATTTTATTAGAGTCACATATTTTACATTTCATGAAAATAATTTTTTTAATCTAGTAAATAAAATCCAATAAACAACACTAAAAACATCGTAGTACCTAATTTTTTTACCATCTTCATAAGTTCTTCCGTGATAATTAATACCTACTTCAAAAATTTTAGTTTTGTTATTTACTGCTAAAGTTAGTATTTCTGCTTGTTGGCCCCAGCCATTACATTTGAGCTTTTTTATATCAATTAAATCTTTCTTTAACATGCAATAGCAACAATAAATATCTGAAAAAGTAGTGTTGTTCAAAAAATTAAATAATAAAGTTATAAATTTATTTCCTAACATATGCCAAAAGTGCAAAACTGTTCTTTTATTACCTATAAATCTGCTTCCCATAATTATGTCAAAATTAAACTTTTTATTTTCCTCAATAAATGTAATAATATCTTGCGGATCATACTCTAAATCTGCATCCTGAAATATTATATACTCATGTGTGCATTTTTTTATGCCCTCAATTACAGCCTTCCCCTTACCAGAATTTGTTTTAAGATTTATAAATGATGAGTAAAAGTGAGAATTTTGTTCAATTATATTCTTTGAATTATCAATTGAACCATCGTTTACTACAATAACTTCGATATTACAAAATTTTTTTAGATTATCAATTTTTGAGAGGATTTGAAGTATTGTTTTTTCTTCGTTGTAAACAGGGATTACTATACTGAGGTTCATAAATTTAACTTCTACAATTCTTTTCAGTCAAATAAATCAAATTTTAAACTTAATGTTTATCAAAGTATAAATACTTTGCAATAAATAAAATAAATTAAAGTTCTTGGAAATGGATAAGCTTAGGATGGCGTCGAACTTTAAAACATTTATATACTAATATTGAATTAGGCTTAAATTTTGTTTTAGGTAAATATCAAATTAATTGAAGTTTAATATATTAATATAGTATGTTGTTATTCATAAACTTAAAGCAATTTTCATTATTTATTTTTTTTAAATAAAAATTATAATTATTTTTGACCTTCTTTTCTCCTATACAAATTTCTTTACCATCAGATATGCATGGAAAACTTATACCCCCACACATTAATATGTAATCACCATTATTATCAAATATTAAATTATCAGAATAAATTCTTTTATTATATATTTGATTATCATATTGATAAATAACATAATCTTCCTTGTGTTTTAATTGAATATAATTTGGCCAAGGAAAATTAATGAATATATCCTCTTTTAAATCATTATTAATACGATTAAGATTTTTAATCTGAACATAACATAGTGAAAAACATAATATTAATATAACATTAATATTATTTGATTTATCAAATTTAATATTAAATAAACTCTTAAATAAGAGGCTGAAAAAAAATATAAAACAAAAAAACCCCCCATATCTTAATTGAGGAGATAAGAAAAACCATAATATGATTGATAAGAAAGAAAATAACAAAAGAAAAAGATTTTTATTATTTTCTATTTTTTTAAATGATTTATTTTTAATGTTAACAATTAATAAAATGAAAATACAAAAAGATATCAAAGCTAGATTTATTATTTTTTTATATTGAGGATCTTGTATCCAATATTTAAACCAAAAAGTTGGTAATAACTTTCCGTATTGATTATATCCTGCAAAATCATCTCTTATTAAGTTTTTCCAAACGAATTTACTTTTCATTCTAAATTTTTCTTTTGCATAAAACGGCCAACCTTTTGAGTCAGATTTAAATTTATTATATTTACTTTGAACAATAATTTTGTCACTCGACCAATTCAAGTTATTAAAACATAATTGAGGCACTGGATATAATAAACAACCACTATGTATAAAATTTTTTGCAATAAATAAAAACAATATTACTGAAAGATATAAAGTAACTATTTTATTTTTATTAATATAAAAAAACAGTTTTGGTAAATTGTAAATTGAAAAAAAAATTAAAATTGGAAATATAACTATACTATTAAACCTTAATATAAATGCAAAAAGAGTAAGAAATAATATTGAAGTTATTTTTTGTTGATTAAACTTTTTATTTATAGAATCATATATTAAGCATCCTATTAAAATTAAAAGTAATTGAGGAGGAATACTAGTACCAAAATCTCTTAATTTTGCAAATGTAACTAAACTTAATGATAATATTATAAGGTAAAAAATATCTTGTTTTTTAATTATTTCATCAATTAAAAAAACTACAAAAAAAATGTAAAAAAATAAAATAGGAATAGAATATGATTTATGTTCAAATATAGGTAATTGAAGTAAAATAATTATATCATAAAGGCTGTTTGTTGAATATGCTAAAAAATCATTAAGGTTAGTAATTCCAAAAATAATTTTAGATGACTCTAAATATTTTATATATGGATAGTAATATAAAAAAAAATCTTCGTTTGGTTCTGCAATAATACTAATAGGTAAAAATATTATAGATATAAGAAAAAGTATTAATAGTTTTTTTCTCTCTATATTTTTTTTAAAAAAAAAGAAAATAAAAGAAATAAACCCAATAGAGTAGACTAAGTATACTATAAGGTTATTAAAATTTATAAAAAAATGAATTAAGCTACTAACTAAAAATATAAACAATAAACCAAAAAACCCAATTAAACCTATATTTGATAAATAGTTTACTTTATTTAATAATATCTTTTGTGATAACAAGCCGAAACCTAATATCACCATAAGTACAATAAAATAATTAATTAAAAAAAAAAACATTAAGAATTAAGTACTTTAATACTTATGGAATTTAAAAACATTATATAAACTTGCTTATTGTTTTTTCTAAATCCTTACATAACTTTTCAATTATTTTATTATTAGTTTTCATTGATGAAATTCCAATCATAAATCCACAATTAGTTACATGATTAGCCTCAGGATATTTGATTTGATCAACATTTCTTATAAAGGTTTTCATTACTTTTTGTTTGGTAAAATCACCACTAATTATTGGTCTTGTTTCAATTCCCAGTTGATTGAGTTTTGTACATAAATTATCTCTTTTAATTCTAGTAAAATTTTTCAAAATTATAGGAAAATTAAACCAACTAATGTTAGTATTTTTTGTGTTTTTAACAAAAATTAAATTTTCATTTAACATTTTATTTTTTTTCAAAGTTTGATGAATAAGTTTATAATTAAAATTTCTATTTAGCCTAAAATTATCAATTTTTTTTGTTTGATTTGATAATAGAGCCGCTTGAATATCTGTCATTCTAAGATTATATCCGAGATTAATAAAATTAAAGAATTTGTCAAATTTGTTACTTTTCTTTTTATTTAGTTTATCAACTTCTCTTGACCAGCCATGAGCTCTAAGAGATAGTAAAATTTTAAAATCATTTTTATTTTTACATAATATTAAGCCGCCTTCGCCAGAAGTAATATGATGTGAAAAATAAAAAGAAAAAGTAGATATATTACCAAAAGTACCTAGATACTTATTATTATATTTTGACCCAAGTGCTTCGCAGCAATCTTCAATTAAGGTAATTTTATTATCTTTACATATTTTATTGACTAAATTCATATCTGTACAATTTCCTAAAGCATGGACCAACATAATAGCTTTTGTTTTAGGTGTAATTTTTTTTCTTAGTTGTTCAATATTTATATTTAAAGAATTGATATCAATATCTACAAAAACTGGTCTTAAATTCATTTGTAATATTGGGTATAAAGAAGTAGACCAACATAAAGTTGGAATTATAACTTCATCATTTTTAGAAAATTTATATTTCCCTAATTTATTAATCATAAGTGATAGTGCTAACAAATTAGCTGATGATCCAGAATTTACTAACAAAGCATATCGATTAAATTTTTTTGAAAAAAATTTCTCTACTTTTAGATTATATTCACCTCTGGTTATATTACCTGATTTAATGACTTTAATAGCATTATTTTTGTCAATAGTTGTTAAGGTATTTGATGTTAGTGGATAGTAATTCATAATTTTCTAAATCTTAATTTTATAATTCCTATAAATGATTTCATGATTTCTGGGAATTTTAATGAACTAGATCCTGTTTTTCTATTGATAAATATAGTAGGTTGTTCAATAATTATACAATTTTTATTTTTTAGAATTAATAAAGTTTCAGTTAGATACATAAAACCATTATTAATAATATTATACTTAATTATTTCTTTAATTGCTTTTGAATTATAAACTCTAAAGCCATTTGTATAATCTGTTACTCCAAAACCAAAAAGACATCTAGCAAAAAAATTACATAATTTTGAAAATATTTTTCTTTTTATTGGCCACGCAATTATTTTGCTTGCTTTTAAGTATCTACTTCCTATTACGAGATCAGATTTCATGATTATCAATTTGTTTAAAAGAATTTTTATTTCACTTGGATTATGGGATAAATCTGCATCCATTTCTACAATATAGTCAAATTTATTTTCTAAAGCATATTTGAACCCATATCTAATTGCATTTCCTCTTCCCATTCTTTTATTTCTTTTAATATAAGAAATTTTATTATTCTTGTAATTTTGGATTAAATTTTTAGTAATCTGATTTTCAGAGTCATCTACAATCATTATTCTCCAATTCTTATCTTCTAATTTAATTTTTTTTAATAAATCTATTAAATTTTTACCTTCATTATAGGTTGGAATTATTATAAGTAAATCAATCATAATTATGATAATTGGTATTACTGGTCATAAAGGTGTATTAGCTAAATCGTTAATAAAATATTTAAAAAATAAAAATTACAAATTATCCTTATATCAACACGATATATTAGACCATAAAAAACTAGCAAATTGGCTAAAAAGAATTGACATAATTCTTCATATGGCAGCAGTAACATCTATAAAGAGAGTTAATCAAGATAAAGCTTATGCCAAGAAAGTTAATTTTAAGTCAGTTGAATATCTTGTAGAGACAATTAAAAAAACAAATAAAAAATTAGTTTTTATTTCATCTTCACATGTCTATGGGTCATCTGAGAAAAAAATTTCTGAAAAAAATCATAAATCCCCAATTACGTATTATGGAAATTTAAAATCACTATCTGAAGATATCATTCAAAACAATCTCAGTAACTATCTAATTATAAGAATGTTTAGTTACTTCTCTATATATCAAAATAATGATTTTCTAATTCCATCAATAATAAATAAAATTCAAACATCAAAAGGTAAAAAGATACAAATAAAAAATTATAATTATATAAGAGATATTTCCTCAGTAGATTTTATGTCTAGACAAATTACTGAATTAATTTTTAAAAATACTAAGGGTGTGGTAAATTGTGGTTCAGGAGAAGGCATAAAGCTAATAGACTTAGCTATGAAAATTGCAAAATTTAAATATAACAAGGTTATTGAGTTAGATAAAAGATTTAAAACGAAAAGAATTAATAAAATTGTCTGCAATAATAGTAAACTAATAAAAATAACAGGTATTAATGAAAAAGATAATTTATTCAAATACCTAACTAAAAAAAATTTATTTCGTAATTAGATAATTTACTTATCTTTAAAGTTATATATTTTTACAATTAATATTTATATAACTGTGTTAATAAGCCTTCTAGTATACAATTCTTTTGGTTGACTAAATATTTTTTCTGAAGTGTTATATTCTACCAATTTACCTCTTTTAAGTACTAAAACCTTATCTGATACTGATTTTATTACATTCATATCATGACTAATAAAAATATAACTCAGAGAGTATTTATCTTGTAAGTTTTGAAGTAAATCTAGTATTTGATTCTGTATTGTTATATCTAATGCAGAGGTTGGTTCATCCAAAATAAGTATTTTGGGTTTTAAGATTAATGCTCTTGCTATTGCAATTCTTTGTCTTTGACCACCCGAGAACTCATGAGGGTATTTATTATGATCTCGTTCATAATCCATTCCTGTTTCTTTTAAAATGTCTTTTAATTTTTGTTTTTTTTCTTCAAGAGAATACTTTGGGAAGTGAACATCTATCCCTTCATTTAATATTTCCTGAACATTCATTCTAGGACTTAATGAGGAGAAAGGATCTTGAAAAACAATTCGAATATCTTTTCTTATATTCT
>MDTB01225813.1_pt1 | contig 15735 bp, 18 predicted proteins | sample 811161 | NCBI WGS metagenome assembly MDTB01 (sample SAMN05326650, study PRJNA326480) | marine metagenome | isolation source: seawater | place: Mediterranean Sea | collected 2009 | reverse complement strand
TAATATAAATTAATCATATTTGTTCATCATTTTCGAATACTCTAACTTGAGTTTTTTCATTAAATTTTACTCGTTTATCTCGTTTATCTTTTATAAATAACATATAACCCAATGAAATAATAGTTATTGCTAAAAAGACACATATATAATAAATGATATCATTAGCTTCCATTAATATTATAAACATTAAAGAAATTATTAACAGACGCAAAATATATATGAAAGCTATTTAAGAAAATGTTGGTTTATTTACATAATGGAATATAAAAATTGTAGCGTAGCATATTGGGGTGAACCCGATATAGAGCTTGAGTTTTGTGAAAATAAATACGAGACACCGTATATAGCAGAATATTATAATTCAATGACAGCTATTTCTTACATGATAGTTGGTATTATTTTATATTTTTATAAAAAAAAACAAGCAGGTATATGGTCATTTTTATTAGGTATAGGAACCTTTATAATGCATTCAACATTGCGTTATTATGGAAAATGGATGGATGAAGTAAGTATGTTGATGTTGGAGATGGTAGCTGTTAAATCAATTACGCAAGAATATGATGTATATATTGATTACTTATCATTTTTTATTTTTCTACTGTATTTTTTAGTAGATAATTCTTTTTTTTTTATCGGAATGTTTTTCGGATTATTGTTGTTTTTAGGATATAAAACTCGTAATAAAATAAAAGAAACGAGCATAATATGTTATACCTTGTTAATGACAATATCAATTATATGTTGGATTATAGATCAAACACTATGTGGTTATTTCGATAATTATAATTTTCATGCTTTGTGGCATGTAGGAACTTCTTTAGCGATATTATTTGGAATGTTAGCATTATAATATAACTATAATATATATGTGGCAAATATTAACTGGTTTTGCGGCTGGGGTATATGTAGGAACTTATTATGATTGTAAACCAACAATTTTATTGGTTCAACAAATGGTTAAAGACAAATTTCCAAAAGAAAGATTTGATCATGCGTTAAAAAAAGAGCGAGAAAAGAAAAAAAAGGATGATAAGCCTCCTAGAACGTGGTTTTAATCGACTTATTTAGAACATTTTATTGTTATATAAATTTATCTAAAGTATATTTATATGACAAGAAAAGTAAATACTGTAAATAGAGGTAGAGCTAGTCATTATGTAAATGGAGCTCAACCATTAAAAATGGGATTTAGTCGCGATTTGGCTAGACTAAAGTTTAACAGAACTTATGTTTGCAAACCAGATGAATTAAAAAGATTGAAGGATGAATTAGCCGCGGAAAAAGCAAAAGGAAAAGTAGTGGATAATAAAGAATTAACAAATGAAAGAAAGGATGATTTTAATGGTACTTTTACGGCAACAACAGGTGCATCAACTGAAGCGCAAGCAGGGACACGCGATTCGTTAGCGAAACAATTAGCAGACAAAAATACAGAATTAACAAATGAAAGAAATCCAACACTTGTAGGAAATGTGGGAACTACAGGAAGAGAGTCATTGGCGAAACAATTAGAAGACAAAAATACAGAATTAACAAATGAAAGAAATCCAACACTTGTAGGAAATGTGGGAACTACAGGAAGAGAGTCATTGGCGAAACAATTAGCCGATGCTGATAATTTAATAGATACATTGATGGCAATTCCTAAAAGTGTCAATTCAGGAAATCGTTTACTAACTACAGAAACACCATATACTATACCTCTTGTTGAAAATAAAAAAATCCAATTTATTTCAGGACAACAAGCAGCTGGAGCTTTTGATTTGGATAGAATATATAATGGAATTTCGCACAATACAGAAGATGCAGAAACCAATCAAATGGTTGCAATGATGGATTTGAATAATGCAACACAAAGAGCAGTGTTATTCGATTTTAATCAAACGACTCGTCAGATAAGTAATTTGCGTAGTAGATTTTTGCAGGGACAAACTGCGATTTCGGACCCAACACTAGATCAGTTAACTGAAAGAAAAACTGCTTTGGAAAATGGGAATCAAGATGGTGGGTATTCAAATACAACAGGTCAGGGTGCGTGGGGATTAAAAAATGTTGAATATAAATATGTTGATTAAATAATTAAATTTAATTTTATTAAAGATATACTTATAAATAATATTTATAAATATGTCTGATAAAATACAAATAAAGAATCAAGAAGGTATACAATTTTTAGAAGAGTTAGAAAATAATAGTATAGATTTAATTTTAACTGATCCCCCATATATTATTTCAAAAGATAGTGGTATGAATGAATTTGAGAAGAAATTGAAATCTATACAGGAAAGTGGAGAGAATTTGAAGACATTAACAGATTGGGAAGATTTTAAAAAAAGAAATAAATTAAAAGACGATAAAGGTCGAGATAATTATTTAAAATATGGAAATGTTAGCGGTAAGAAATTTGCTTATAAAACAGATTTTGGTGAATGGGATAAAACGTTTACATTTGAAAAATTAGAAGAATTTGTAAATTTGTATTATAAAAAATTGAGACGTGGCGGAACATTAATCATTTTTTTTGATATTTGGAAAATAACACAATTAAAGGAAATGTTAGATAAATATAAATTTAAACAAATTAGACTGATCGAATGGATAAAAACAAATCCTGTTCCTTTAAATCAGCGTGTAAATTATTTATCAAATTGTAGAGAAGTGGCTTTATTGGGAGTAAAATACGGGAAACCCACATTTAATTCGAAATATGACAAAGGTATATACAATTATCCTATACCTAATGGCAAAACAAGAAATCATCCAACGCAAAAAAATCTTAAAATGTTTGAAGAATTGATCAAAAAACATTCTAATGAGAATGATTTGGTGGTTGATACCTTTTTAGGTGGAGGAACAACTGCTTTAGCAGCCAAAAATACAAATAGAAAATTTATAGGATGTGAAATTGATAAAAAATTTTATAATTTAGCAAATAATTTATTGGATTAATTTATACTTCAGCTTGATTTTCATTTAGGCTAGTGAAACCAAATGTATTATTTGCACTAAATGCCTGAGCGTGTTGTCTTGTTAATACTGGAGGTGCGAGAAGTGTTGGCACATTATTTGACATACTTTCGTGGTCAGACTCGAAAACAGTAGGCGCATTGCGATTAGGACAAGAGGATACTCTTTCGAGATAAGTAAATGGTGCTGAATCTAAACCCAAAGATATTTCACGTTGACATCTCATTACAGAACGAAATCCGGCTTCAATTGCTTCTTCATTACTATTATGAACTGTAATACACCTATCTGAATTGAAACCATAATTTGCTCCAATTTGTTCGGCATCCATGTTTGCTGCCATAAGTATAGCTGTTCCATTTGCGCGCCGATATGCTTTCATAATGTCTCTACATTCAATAATCGAACTATTGGAAACGTTGTCTTGACCATCCGTAATTGCGATAACAATTCGAACAATTAATGGGTCTAGTCGTCGTAAGGCGACTGGTAAAGATTTTTTATAATCCTCTGCTGCTTTTTCTAATTTTTTTACTTCTTCCAATAGTGTATCATTAAAACGAGTGCTAGAACGAGGATACAACATTTTATTTAATTGTGATAGGTCCAACATATCATCATCTGTTGGGTCTACCATTTCCATTGGATAATTTACTTCGTTATCGAAGGTAGTTAAGGATATCCGTGTTCTTACGCCGGATTTTTCTGCTTGTTCCTGTGTTTCCATTAACATACGATGTGTCATTTCGATATGTTTTCCTTGAAAACTGCTCATAGAACCAGAACGGTCTACAATAATTGTTTTAAAAACTGCATGTGGGGTGCTTGCGAATGACATAACTGATTTGCTTTTTAATACTTTACATTAAAAAAGATTTTTTAATTTCAATTTAATTATCAATAATTTTAGTTGTCTATATATTTATTTTTTGAAGAGATCTGGTATGTCGTATTTATCGTGTGCCATATCGTATGTATATTTTGCTATGATATCTGGATTAGTTTTGTTATTCATAATATCAGCTGGATTATAAACATTATTATTTTTATCGATATAATAAATGATACCTCTTATTTCTTGTGCCCATACTTTTTTTATTTTATGAATATCCACATTTTTTTTGTTGGTTATTTCGCCGTGTGGTATACCTTTAATATGTGTTCCACAATATATATGGTCATCTTTTCTTCGACGTGTGCATTGTTCTCCATTCGCCCGTAAAGCATTGCATCTATCGTTTAATGGTACAATATTTTTGATTCTTTTTCGTTTTGCGAAATCTTGTTTATCGAATTGTATTATTTCATAAGAATATATAAATTCTAATAGTTGTTCTGCTGTTACATTATTTACTAATTTTTGTTTTATTTCGTCTTTAAAATTTTGGAAAAATAGTTCGACTTTTTGGTTGATCCTTTTATCCATTTTAGTTTAATAAAATATCTTATATTTAATATCAATTTAATTAAGTTTATTGATATTAATTTAAATAAAGTTTACTAGATTTTGGTAATATTAATAATAAAATTATAACTGCATTAAACCAAGCCTGATATGATAATAAAACACTGCTACCTACAGTAGGATAAAAATATGGAATTACTAGAAAAAAGAAATTGATAAATAACCAAGTTCCTAAGATATAAAATGTATTCATATATATATTATTTTATTAAATAATTTTCGTATAAAGGATCCCAATTTGTTTTTAATGATTTTGTATCTATTAAATGTGTAGAAAGACCAATTTGTTGATTAAAATTTTTTAGTATTATTTCTGTATTAATATTAAAATAACCAGATAATTTTGTATATTTTATATTTCCTAAAATTAAACTATCATAATCGTTTGTCCACTTTGATAAACCAGCAGTTGAAACCTTTTTATCATGGTTTTTTCTATCAGCATTATTTAAATCATGGATTAAATCATAGTATATATTATTTTTTTGATATAATACAACATAGTTTTTATTTAAAAATAAAGCGAATCGTATAATACCCCCTTGTTTATATTTACCATTTTCATCTGTAATTTTTTTATCTAAAATTATTCTTTTCTTATAATTAGATGTCCAACCTCCCCAAGCAATAGCTTTTACGTAGGATGTAAAGTAGTAATAAGGTCCAAATGTTCTATATTGACTAGCTCTTAACCCTAATGCTGAGACATAATCAATAAGTTCAATTGTATCTCCATAATAACCTATAATTGGAATATCTATATTTTTTTTATTTTGTTTTAAATAAATTAATGATGGATGTTTGTAAAAAAGTTGATAACAATCTATATGAATTGGAAAATTAATTATTTTATTGTGATTACATATTTCATCAATTAAACACCACCAATAAGTATCATCTCTATATTTTTTATTTATTTTAAGTTTACTACTAGTGTCTTCATAAAAAAAATATAATTTTTCATTGGACATTAAATATCCTTTACAGGGAAATTTTTTGTTGAGTATTTTAGATACTAAATTGTCGGCTATTTTTTTTGGATTTTCATTTTTTCTTATTTTTTTAAAAGGAAAAGAAAATATTTCAGGTTTATCAAATTTATATAATAAATATTGTAAAAAGGGTTTATAGTGATGTTTTTCCTTGTTAATTCTGTAAACACAAATATTTACTTGAATTAAATCAACCGGTATTTTTTTATAATTTGATTTTAATTTAATAGGATATGAAATTTTACTTCCTCCTTTATACAAATTTTTATTAATAAATATATTATGATTCATTTATAATATATTTATATTATTGTTTTTTTATTTTTCTTTTTATTGTTTCTTTAATATTATCTTTTCTAGAATTTAAAATGTACTCTGATAATTTTTGAACACTATTAGAATCATTATTAAAATATGTGCTTAATGAAGCTATTAAATGTTTTTTACTTAGTGGAGCTTTTGTTTTAGTGGTTGTATATATTAGTTTACCATCGTTTGTATCAAAACAAGCGATTTCATTCGTTTTCATCACTTCTACAATGTCATTTGTTTTTTCTTTTTTCTCTTTTCGTTTGTTTCGTATTTGTTTTTGTAATGATTTTATTTCATTATCTAATGTTAACCATGATACAATATTATCTTTGAGTTCTTGATTAGCCATATAATAATATAATAGTTTTTTATTTTAAGTAATTTAAATATTATTTAAATGGTAATTATTTTATTTTCAACATTATTAAAATTACTATGTTTTTTAACTATTATGGTATTTTCGATTTGTTTTTCTTTTTTTGTAATATGCGAATCAATTAATGATACAATTTGATTTTTTGATAATTTTGAGTATTTTTTTATGCCTTGTGATTTACAATATTGTTTTAATTGTTTAACTGTCATATCGGTTTGATTATTATAATAATATAGTTTATTATTAGAGTTTTCGAGTTTTTTTGCTTGTTGTTTTTTCTTTTTATGAGATTTTTGAAATTCTTTTAGTTTACGTTTTTTCATTATTTTTTCATGTCCCGGACAATAATCATTCAAACAATTTTTATTACAAGATGTATTCTTTTTTTTCCCACTTAAAAAAATGTATCCACATTTTTTGGTAAACAAACAATATTTTAGTGGCCAATTTACACCATTTATTTTATTAAACCCTTGTCTAGGTGGTAGTAAATTGTTAGTTATATGTCTACAATAAGGACATTTAATTTGATGACTATCTAATTTTGTAGTTTCTAAGCTGTTAAACATTGTTTTTTGTTTTATTGCTTCCTTATATATATGTTTATAATTAAAAGAATGATTGCATGATAATGTGATACAATATGTCTCTAATTTTTCATTAGAAATTAAACACGTTTTTTCATCATCACTATCTTCATCCAACTCCATAAGTTTTAGCAAATTTAAATTAAAATTATTTATATCTATATAATCATTATTTTCATTTATTAAATCGCTCATTATAATAAATAAAAAATATATCTTTATATCATTATGGGTAAAGAAGTTTGGTCAGTTCCATGTTGGTTATTTTTTCATGGATTTGCTGCACGAATAAATAAAGAATTTTATGATAATAATTATTTAAAAATATGGGTTAGTGTTTATCAAAATATATGTTTAAATTTACCTTGTCCAATGTGTCGCAAACATGCCGTTAATTATATATCTAAAAGTAAAAAAACAGATATAGAAACAAAGGAGAAGTTGATACTATATTTATTTAATTTTCATAATTATGTAAACAAACGTTTAAATAAAAGTATTTATAAACAAGAAGATTTAGAGATATATAAAAGATTAAAAATGAAAAAATGTTATTATATGTTGTATACTTCTTTTAATTTACCTTATAGTAGCACAGCACTTTTTAATGGTTGGATGAGGGGGAAAGGTATAAATGTTACTACGGAATTTTTAAAAGTTATATGGAATAATTTAGAATAAACAACGGTTTAAAATATAATAAATTTTAATTATTATATTTTATATTTTTTTATAAGTGCATTTGAATTCTTGTTTTCCTAATTTACATTTTTTCATATTGTCTTCTTTTCCGAAATAAACAAGTTTAGGATCAACAAAATTGTAAATCAACATCCAGACACCAAAGCCAGCTGCTCCACCGATAATCATTCCTACTCCAAAATCTTTCCATGTTTCACAATTTCCCCTTTTAGTTGTTCTCCAGAAAAAATCCATACCCATTAAAAGTGATAAAACTACAATAAATCCAATTCCTTGCGGTATAGGATTGTTAGCTACACCTAATATTATATATACTAATGTGTATGCGTGAAAAACACCGTGAGTTGATGGTGCTGCAAATTCAGGATAAAATTTGTCTTCGAAAATACTACATAAGTCATTCATTCTATTTTGTCCCACATTAATGCTAGGAACATGTCTTAAATATTTTCTTAGTGAAAATTTCATCATTCCGGTAGCTCTTAAAGACATTGCTAAACATTGAGTAATTATTAGACCGAAAACCCAAGGGAAAAATCTCCAATTTGAATTAAAAGCAGATTCCAATAAGAAAAAAAATGATATAAAAAATGGAGAAGCTGCTGATAACCAAGTTAATATATTTGGAAGTGTTATTTGCATTGCCATATTATATATATATTTATATAAATATTATTTTGAATATTTCAGAAATATGACTTACGGATGTAAATTTAATATTTTTCACAGTATCTTGATAATTTTCTTTTTTTATAAATTTTTGAAAATCTTTTTCATTGTTTTTTGGATATATAAAATGCGTGACTCCTGCTCTTATACCACCTAATATTTTTAATTCTAATCCACCAATAGCCGTGACATCACCTTGTAAAGTAATTTCTCCAGTCATTCCAAAATTATTTTTAATTTTTTTTCCATTCAATAAACTAAATATGGCTGTTGTAATTGCTGCTCCTGCCGATGGTCCATCTTTCGGTGTGGCACCTTCTGGACAATGAATATGAATACCTTGTAGTTGGGATTCTTTAAAATTTTTTAATAATTTTTTTTGTATACTTTTTTTACTGAGATTCCAAGCCAATGTTTTTGAAACATTCATACTTTCTTTCATTACATCGCCTTGCATTCCAGTTAATTTTAAATCTAAAAAAGTGGATGTAGGAAAAAGAGAACATTCGATAGGAATAATCCCACCCATTCCTAAAGAATTAGCCCATAAACCATTCATTATACCTATTTTGGGCGTTTTATGTATTTTTTTATAGATAACTTCTGTTCTTTCTTTTAAATAATTAAACTTGATATTTTCTTTTGTTAACACAATTGGTAATTGCGTATCTTTTAAATCCATTAATTGTAAGTTAATTTCACTATAAATTTCAAATAAAATTTGTTTTAGTTTTCTTACACCCGATTCATATGTATATGTATTTATAATAAATTTGATTATTTCATCATCAATCTTTATAATACCTTTAATATTTAATTTTGTCGTTATTTCAGGTAAAATAAATTTATGAACAACTTCTAATTTATCTATAATCGATAAATGGTTGAATTTTATTCTATGTATTCTATCTAATAATATTTTATCTATTAAAGAAGCATCGTTATAAGAAAATACAAATAATGCTTTGCTTAAATTTATTTCTATACCACTAAAATATTTATCTTCGAAAGATTCGTTTTGGGTTGTATCTACAAGGTGTGTTAAAATACCTATGATTTCTTTTCCTTGTTCTGTTTTACTAACTTTGTCTAATTCGTCAATAAAAATAATTGGATTTAAACATTTTTTTTCAATAATTATATCTACTATTCTACCCCACGTAGAACCAACATATGTATAATTGTGTCCTGAAAGAGTGCTTCCATTACTAGAACCGCCTAATGCAATAAAAGCAAATGGTCGTGGATTACCATTTTCGTCTTCCAAACAGTGTGCTAAACCTTTTCTTGCTAACGAAGTTTTTCCTATACCGGGAGGACCTTCAAAACCAAAACAATAACCATTATGTTCTCCTGTTATCCATTGTCCGATAATGCGTTGTATATGTCTTTTAGCTTCATAATGACCATATACTGACGCATCCAAAACATTTTTAATTTTGGTGATATTATTTTTTAGTGTTTCGTTTGTATTAGTTATTTTCATAATTTTTGTTTTAATATTATTTATATTAAATAACTTACACTTTGAAGAAAATAGTTCAAATATTTCTTCTAACACTTTAGAATTATCGATATTAAATAGTTCTTTTAATTTATCAATAATATGCATTTTTTTTTTTCCGGAATGATTAATTTTTATTTTTATTGAATGTTTTTTTAATATTGTATTAATGGATAAAACTTTAGATATTAATACGTTTTTTTTATTAGATATTAAATATTCTGTTATTATTTTTTTATTTACATCAAAATTTTTACTTAATATGTTTTTACTAATGTCGTTAATATAATTAGATATTTCATAATTTGTATATTTATCCTTAATAGCTATGTTTTTATCCAAAGAATAGTCGGTATTTTCATTATTATTTTTTAATAAATTAATTATCTCAAGAAATAATTCATTATTTTTTTTTATAAATTGTAAAATAGGTTCATTTTTAAAAATACCGAAAGGTATTTTTAATAAACCTTCAAGATAAGCACGTGATTTTGAACCAGAATCTTCAGATTTAGCCTTTACTTCTTTTAATTTTGTCATAGCTTTTTCTTTTACTGCATCACTAGCTTTTAATAAACATATTTGTTGTTCAATGGGTATTTTGTTAGTATCAAAATTAGATAAATTGTTGGTATATTTAATTGTTGTTTTCATTGCTGTTCTAAAATATTTTTTAATATTCCACGGTAAACTATCAAATAATAAAGTTTGTTCAAATGTATCAATTGAGCCATTATTTTCACAAGATAATAAATCATATAATAAATATGCTAGGTATTGAAATTCAGGTTCATTTTGTTTTACAAGTAATTGAATTAGTGTTTTACGTTGATTGTATAATTCATTTGCCACAAATTCTTTAACAACTTGTGAAATTGTTTTTTGTTTAATTAATTTGATTTGACTTAAACAACCTATATATTTTTGTTGCAATTCATCACAGTTGTAAACTAATAATTCTTTTAAAGATAAACTATCTATAAATGTTAAAAAACTGTCCATTTTAAAATCTACAACTTTTGGTACATTTTTTTTTAAAGCAACTATTTTTTCATTTAAAAATACTGAATCTATACAATTAATCATTGTTTCATCTAAAATACCTGATATAATTAATGTTTTTCTTTGTTCTTTGTTTTGAAAAGCTATTTTTACACCATATACTTTTGTCAAAAAATTGTTACTAGTTCTAGCTAAATCAAAACATTCTAATGTATTTGCTTTATCTACAATCATAAAATCTTCCACAATTCGATTTTTATGCAAATTTTTTTTTATTACGTTATCATTTGATTTTTTCCAATCTAAAACTTTATAATTAATAGGATGAAATTTTTCCGATACAATATCAAAAATATTGTTTAAGTTTACATTATTTAAAATAACGGTTTTGATATAATTTGTTCCAAAACCTATTTCTAATAAATCATATAAGTTTTTAGTTCCAAATAATCTAAATAAATTAGAAATTTCTATTGCTATTTCTTGAATATTATTTAATAATTGTTCACTTATTTTATTGTCGGCTGTTAATTTTTTTTTTATGGATAATAGGTCAGAAAAAATTTTTTCAGATGTTGATAAACAGACATGCAATTCATTTGAATTAATTATATCCATAGATTTGTATTTATGACTATAAATAATTGTATTTTCAATCATCGTCTTGTATTTTTCAATTTGATTGGATAAATTTTTCATTTTTTGTTCAACTTTTTTCAAATTATATTTTTTTTTAGATATTTTATTATTTTTTTCAATTTTCATACGGATATTATATAGATATATTAAAATTTTTAATAAAAAAAAGCAGATTTTGCTAAATTAAATAATATTTAATATTGATTTAAATGTTTTTCGACAAAAAATATCAATGGGCATACCTAGTTATTTTTCATATATTGTAAAAAATCACAGAAATATAATTCAAAAAATAAAAAAACTTTATAAAAAAATAGATAATTTATATTTAGATAGTAATTCTATAATTTATGATTGTTTACGTGAAATACAGGATAAATACACTAATGATAATGATTTTGAAGAGTTATTGATGTGTGAAGTATGTAAAAAAATAGATACTTACATTAAAAAAATAAATCCGATTAATAGAGTTATAATTGCCTTTGATGGTGTGGCGCCAATTGCTAAATTAGAACAACAACGTAGTAGAAGATTTAAATCTATGTTTGAAATAGAAATCAATAAAAAATGTAGTATTTCGAATTCATCATTAAAATGGAATAAAACAGCTATAACACCAGGAACAAAATTTATGGATAAATTAAATGTATATGTCAATAAATGGTATTATAACGATAAAAAAGTGATAGTATCAGGTTCGAATAAAGAAGGAGAAGGTGAGCATAAATTATTTCATTACATTAGAAGCAATAGATTGACGCATTCTAAACAAACAACTGTAATTTATGGTTTAGATGCTGATTTAATTATGTTGTGTTTAAATCATTTACACGTGTCAAAAAATATTTATTTATATAGAGAAACGCCTGAGTTTATTAAATCAATTGACAGTAGTTTAGATCCTAATAGTGATTATATTTTAAATATACCTTTATTATCCCAATTTATAATCAAGGAAATGAATAGTAATAGAAATGTAAATCATACATATTGTATGTATGATTATATTTTATTGTGTTTTTTTTTAGGAAATGATTTTTTACCACACTTTCCCGCTTTAAATATTAGAACTAATGGAATACAATATTTATTAAATGCATATTTAAATACAATAGGAAAAACAAATCAAAATTTAACAAATGGTGATAAAATATATTGGGGCAATTTAAAAAAATTGATTGATTACTTATCAAAAAACGAAGAAGAATATATTAAAAAGGAATATAATTTGAGAAATAGAATGGAAAAAAGAGAATTTAATTCTAGCACACCGGATGAAAGACAAAAAAAATATTTAAATATTCCAATAAAAAATAGAGATGTAGAAAAATTAATCGACCCTTATAGTTATTTTTGGCAAAAAAGATATTATAAATATTTATTTAAAGTAGATATTACAAATGAAATAAAAAAACAGATTTGTATAAATTACATGGAAGGTTTAGAATGGACATTAAAATATTATTCGTCTGGTTGTGTAGATTGGCGTTGGGTATACAATTATAATTATCCACCATTATTGGAAGATTTAATTCGTTATATGCCTAGTTGGGACACAGAAATGGTAAAACCGCAAGAACCAAATCCCATATCTAGTAATATACAATTGGCATACGTTTTACCTGTACAATATCATTATCTAATAAATAGAAATTATACAGAAAAAATAAAAAATTTACACTGTTTTAAGGACAAACATTATGAATTTCAATGGTCATTTTGTAAATATTTTTGGGAATCTCATGTTGTATTACCAGAAATAGATATTGAAAAATTAGTGGAAATATCAAATAATTAGTAAATAAATTATTAAATAAATTAAATAAAAATAAATATAAATCTATTTTTATTTAATTATATAAATGGGTGGTGAAAGTATAGTATTAGAAACTAGAAATCAACTAAAAGAATATATAAAAAAAAATAATATTGTTATTGTTAAAGTATCTGCAACTTGGTGTGGTCCTTGTAAAAAAATCGCGCCACAAGTGAATCAATTATTTAGTCAAATGAACAATAACGTTTCGATGGTTTTAGTAGATGCAGATAAAGGAAGTGATATATGTAATTTTTTAAGAGTAAAAACGGTTCCACATTTGGTAAATTATATCAATGGGAGTCCTCAAGATATTTTAACTTCATCAAATAGTGGAGATGTTTTAAAATTTTTCAATTCAACTCATGTTAGATCCATAGAAGAGTTTAAAAATAATTTGTCTACAAATCAATTTTCATAATATAATTGTAATATAATCGATATAAGCATTTAATTATATTTTTTTCTTGTTTTATTTTTTTTAATTTTAATCCATTTATATTTTGTTTTATTTTTACCACCACGAAATACTTTACTTAAATAATTTCTAGGTTTAGGTTTAAATGGTGCAAAGGTAATTGTTTTATTATGGTCATAAGAAGAAAATTTACCTTTAATTTTATTGTATTTTTTAACAAGGATCTTTAATTTATTTTCAGTAAAATAAGTATTTCTTGTTTTATCCAAGTATTCTTGTGTAATACGTTCTTCGTTGTTTTTCATTTCAGTTATTTTATCAATATATAACCCAGTCTCTTCCGGGTTATTAAAAGCCCAGAAAGTTGATATTGTATCTTGTTTTTCAATAGCTATGAGAAAAATCCCTGTTAATACTGTATACCAACCTTCAAATCCATATTTAAAAATATAGTTATAAATAATTTTTGCTGTATTAATATTGTCTATATTTTTCCAAATTAATGGTTTTCTTATAAAATAAGCAATAAAACTTTCCAACTCTTTAACAATGTCATCGTTGTTTTTGTCTAGTAAAATTTTAAAAAAATTGGGTCTTTCTTTTATAAATATTTGAATAATAGGAGCATAAAAAGATAAATCATAATAATAAGAATTAGTATTCCCAATATTTGTTAAAGACATCCACTTATTTTTATAGTGAAACAATAAAACTAGAAAAAAAGTTTCAACTTCACTATAATTAGTTAATTTTAAAAGTATAGGAATTATAAACATGTCTCCCTGTTGATAACCTTTTTTGTCTTTAAAATAATCGATATACCATAAAGCTTTTAATATATTTTTTATTTTTTCTATGTTTTCCTGTGAATTATTGAAATTATAATTGCTCCATCCACTTCTAGTCATATCTATATCTATCATACTATATCCATTATCGAATTCTGGGTCAATATTTAATCCTCTAAGTATTGCATTTCTATTTTTTTTAACAAATAACTGTTGCCATTTTTTTACCAATTCATGATATTTTGATTCGATATATTCAAAATCTTTTTTATTTATGTCTACACTATCTCTAAAAAATTGACTTCTTTCATGAGTCAATGCATTAAGTTGTTCTGGTGATTTATCAAATTCTAATATAAATTTTTCAGGTATATTTTCTGGTAGTTTATTCGCTTTATTCATGATATAATATGTAAAGAATAAATAATATTAATATTTGCTTAAATTAATGAATGTAGATTTAGATCTAGATAATTATGAATTAGAAGATTTGTTAAAATTGTTTAAATTAGATTATGATTTTAATGTAAATCAATTAAAACAAGCAAAAAAGATAGCTTTGAAAACCCATCCAGACAAATCGGGTTTACCAAATGAATATTTTATATTTTTTTCGAAAGCATACAATATTATTTATAAAATTCATACATTTAGAAATAGAAGATTAAAAAAAGTCAAAAATATTGATTATCGAGCAAATGAAATGTCAGAATCGGAACAAATAACATTGGTAAAAAAACTAAAAAAATTTAAAAATGTAAAAGAATTTAATAATTGGTTTAACGATGTATTTGATAAAATCAAAATTAATGACGATGTTGGGTATGGGAAATGGTTTAAATCAAATGATGATTTAAATAATGAAAAAATAAGTAATATGAGTGAAATGAATAATGCATTTGAAAAAAAGAAAAAAGAAAGTAGAGCTTTAATAAAACATCAAGGTATAAAAGAAATGACAAATGATGGTGGATATGATTTAACCAATAATACCGAATCATTTGGAACGAATGTATTTAGTAAATTTAAATATGAAGATTTGAAAAAAGCTCACACAGAAACAGTTGTTCCAGTAACAATGGAAGATTTTCATAACAGAAAACATTTTGATAATTTAGATAATTTAAAAAAATACAGAGATTCTACGACCGATGAACCTCTTTCTTTATCACAGTCCAAGCATTATTTAAACAAACTAAAACAACAAGAAGAAGTCGTAAATACAAATAGAGCTTATAATTTATTAAAACGAGATGAAGAAATAGAAAAAAGCAATAAACAATTTTGGGTTCATTTAAAACAGTTAAAGAATTAGAAAAAAATAGTAATATAATATATAAAATGAAATTATTGAGATATGTTTCTGCTTTTATTATTGTTACTGCGATAGGTATTTTATACGATAGATATAAAAAGAAATGGGGTTTTTTAAATAATGCTTGGACTGTGATAAAGAAAGAGGTTCATCGGTCGTAGAATCTCTGTATTTTTT
>MDTB01137669.1_pt1 | contig 15735 bp, 12 predicted proteins | sample 811161 | NCBI WGS metagenome assembly MDTB01 (sample SAMN05326650, study PRJNA326480) | marine metagenome | isolation source: seawater | place: Mediterranean Sea | collected 2009 | reverse complement strand
CGTCAGGTTTTCATCCAATTTTTCAAATTGAGAGTGCAAAGTTCGAGAAACTAACGGCATTTTTTAATTACAAGCTTAATAATACAGACGGTCCAATTCCATTCAAATATGGACATCATATGAGCATTTTCAACTATCTTCATCGTGTTGAAAAAGAATTAAATAAAGTCCAAGATAGTTAATTATTTTGAATAATAGTCCTCAAAGATTGGCAACAGGTAATTGGTTTTTCACCGATTACCTGTTGCTTTTAAGTATTATTTGGAATTACGATTAATATTATGTTGTTTTACCATAACCCACGCTGCCGAAAAAGTCGTGAAGCGTTAGCCCTCTTAGAATCAAAGAATATGCCATTTACCATAAAACACTATCTCAAAGAAGGCCTTGATGCGGATGAAATAGTCCAGTTATCAAAAATGCTGGCCCTTCATCCAAGTGAGTTTGTTCGTAAAAATGAACCCGCTTATAAAGCTCTTGGAACCGATGAGTTTTCAATTGAAGAATGGGCGGATATTATCGAAAATAATCCGATCCTTCTTGAACGACCAATATTGGTGTCTAAAAATAAAGCGGTCATTGGCCGTCCCCCAGAAAATATTTTAGAGTTAATTTAACCTAAGATTAAATAGGCCCCAACCATTAACAGACTGGTCCCAGTAACCTTATAAATGATTGCTGAATTAGGAAGACGATTAAATCCTTCCCCAATAGCGACACCTAAAATATGAATTAGTGTGGTCGCAACCATAAAACCAGCGATGTAGATTTCAGGAAGTACAAATAATGGCATCTCTTTGCCATGGGCATAGCCGTGAACAATTGCAAATAAAGCAACCGTTAAAAATGTTAGGAAAAGTGACAAACGCGTTGGAACAATTAACAAAAGCCCAAAAATAATAATTGATAATGAAATCAAGGGTTCAATAAACTCAAATTGATTCCCGTAAAATCCGAATACGCAACCGATCGCCATGACAACAACAAAACATAATGGGATTTGCCAAATGGCCTTTTTGCCAATGCGAGATGAGATCATTCCAACACATGCCATTGCAATTAAGTGATCCAGCCCTTTAATAGGGTGCATAAGCCCCGCACTAAATCCAAATGATGGTGTGCCTGATTGACCACCATGCCCATAAATAAAAATTGATAAAATAAATAAGCTAGCTAAAATACGATTCATAATTTTTATCTTAAAAATTCAAAATAAAAAAAACAATAGTTTTAAAGATTTGAACTTTTGGTGGGCTTAATCAACGTTAGCAAATCTATTAAGAAGAAAGCCAATACAATAATAAAGATAAGCCAATGATTGTTTTTTCTAGTTCTTATAACAACCCATAATATGGTATATTTTTATTAAATAAAGGAGGGTTTTGGATGTCTATAATAAACATGGTGGGCGATTTATTTCGGCCAGTAACAAAAATTGTGGATGATTTACACACAAGTGACGAAGAAAAATTTACAATAAAAAAAGAAATGGCCAAACTTGAGTCAGATATTCAATTACGTGTTTTGGATTACGAAAAGCAAATGATCCAGTCTAAATCAAGCATTATAAACTCAGAAGCAAATGGCCAATCTTGGCTTCAACGTAATTGGCGCCCAATCACCATGCTGACATTTTTATGTCTAGTTGTTTGTGATAGTTTTGGTTTTTTGGCCTTTCGTTTGGCTGATCAGGCCTGGACACTGCTTCAAATAGGTATGGGTGGCTATGTAATTGGGCGATCCTGCGAAAAGGTTTTACCTCAAATTTTAAAAAAATAACAATTTGATTTTTTTTTTAGAAGCAAACACTCTCATTAAATTGCCTTAGAATCATTTTTTAGTTAAAATAACTATGTTTATTATTTTTAAGGAGAGAATTCATGGCACGACAAAAGGTAACAGTAGTAGGAGCGGGAAATGTTGGTGCAACGGCTGCGCAGCGAATTGTAGAAAAACAATTAGCCGATGTTGTATTGGTTGATATTGTTGAGGGGTTAGCCCAAGGTAAAGCACTCGATATGATGCAATCGGCAGCAACAGAAGGTTTTGATACTAAAATCATTGGTGCAGATAATTATGATGAAACAACAAATTCTGATGTTATTATTGTAACTGCAGGAATTGCTCGAAAACCAGGTATGTCACGGGATGATTTGCTTGCGACCAATGCAAAAATTGTAACAAGTGTAGTTGAACAAACCGTAGATAAATCACCAAATGCAATTTATGTAATTGTATCAAATCCACTGGATGCGATGACATTTTTGGCATGGAAAAAGTCAGGGTTACCTGCAGAACGTGTGGTTGGTATGGCCGGTGTGCTTGATTCGTCTCGATATGCGTGTTTTATTGCAGAAGAAGCCCAGTGCTCAATCAAAGATGTTCGAGCAATGGTATTAGGTGGTCATGGTGATTCTATGGTGCCTGTACCTGAATATTCAACGGTAAATGGCATTCCAATTAATCAACTTTTATCCGCCGAAACCATCGAAAAAATTAATGAACGCACCAAACATGGTGGTGCAGAGATTGTAAAATATCTTAAAACCGGATCAGCGTATTATGCCCCATCGGCGTCATCAGTCGCAATGGCGGAAGCAATATTACTTGATTCAAATCAACTAATTCCAGCATGTGCCTATTTAGATGGCCAATATGGGTTAAATGATGTTTATTGTGGGGTTCCCGTAATTTTAAACAAAAATGGCGTTGAGAAAATAGTCGAAATTGAGCTTAGAGAAGAAAGTAAAGCAGCACTTCACAAATCAGCTAACGATGTGAAGGAATTATGTGATAAGATTCTTTTAGCTGTTTAGGAGTTTAAATGATTAGTCTATCTACAATACAAAAAAAACAAATTGTTGGTCTGACTGGATTGGCGATGGTTGGTTTTGTCATTGCACATTTGTCAGGAAATTTTTTAATATATTCAGGGCCTGAAGCATTCAATAATTATGCTAAATTTTTACATGACTTGGGCAAATTATTATGGGTAATGAGAATTGGTATTTTAGCATCTTTTGTGGTCCATATTGGGTTCACAATTAACTTATCAATAACAAATAAACGGGCTCGTAAAAATAGATATTACAAATATCAAAATCATCGGGCGGAAAGTTCTCTAGCAACTCAATTAATGCCATTATCAGGAACGATTATTTTAATCTATATTATTTTTCATTTGCTTGATTTTTCTTTGGCTGAAAAAGTGGGCATTATAAATGGTGTGGATTTAGGATTATATGGATTAGTGGTCAACACACTGAATGATCCAATTCATGCGGCGTTATATATTTTAGCCATGATTAGTGTCGGGTTACATATGTATCACGCATTTCAAAGTGTATTTCAAACGTTTGGTATTATGTCACAAAATAATATGAAACATTTCGTATTAGCGAGTAAAATGTTGGGTGTTGCGATTACATTAGGCTTCAGTTCCATCCCAATATATATCATGTTTAATTTTTAGGGAAAGAGGTAGAAATGAGCAAGCTTAAATCAAATGAACCATCCGGGCCAGTAGCTGAAAAGTGGGAAAAGCATAAATTCGAAATGAAGCTAATAAATCCTGCTAACAAACGAAAAATTAAAATTATCGTTGTTGGTACAGGGTTAGCTGGTGCGTCAGCATCGGCAAGTTTAGGTGAATTAGGGTATAATGTTCATACATTTACATATCATGAATCCGCACGGCGTGCCCATAGTATCGCAGCTCAAGGTGGTATAAATGCGGCTAAAAACTACTGCAATGATGGTGATAGTGTTCAGCGACTTTTTTATGACACGGTTAAAGGTGGCGATTTCAGAGCCAGAGAATCAAATGTCCATCGTTTGGCCGAAAATTCCGTTAAAATAATTGATCACTGTGTTGCTCAGGGCGTTCCATTTGCAAGAGAATACGGTGGATTACTCGACAATCGTTCGTTTGGTGGCGCGCAGGTATCTCGAACATTTTATGCAAAAGGTCAAACGGGTCAACAACTGTTACTAGGCGCTTATCAAGCGATGATGAAAGAGGTCGAAAATAAAACCGTAACATTACATACAAGATCTGAAATGATGGATATTGTTGTTGTTGATGGTAAAGCAAGAGGCATTATTGTTCGTAATTTATTAACTGGTGAGCTTGAAAAACATGCGGCAGATGCGGTTGTATTGGCAACTGGTGGTTATGGTAATGTTTTCTATTTATCCACCAACGCGATGGCTTGTAATGTAACGTCTACATGGCGTGCTCATAAAAAGGGCGCTCATTTTGCTAATCCTTGTTATACACAAATCCATCCAACCTGTATACCTGTTAAAGGTGATTATCAATCAAAACTAACATTAATGAGTGAAAGTTTGCGAAATGATGGCCGTGTATGGGTACCTTTAAAACCTGGTGATCATCGTGATGCATCACAAATACCGGAGGAAGAGCGGGATTATTATTTAGAACGAAAGTACCCAAGTTTTGGAAACCTTGTTCCTCGTGATTTAGCTTCTCGTAATGCTAAAGAGCAAACCGATTTAGGTAAGGGGATTAAGGGTGGTTTAGCGGTATATTTAGACTTTGAAGATTCAATCAAACGGTTAGGTAAAGAAGCAATTGAAGCTCGTTATGGTAATTTATTTGACATGTATCAGCAAATAACAGGTACAAATCCGTATCAATCGCCAATGATGATTTATCCTGCTGTTCATTACACAATGGGTGGGCTATGGGTTGATTATAACTTAGAAAGTTCAGTTCCAGGCTTACATGTGTTAGGCGAAGCTAATTTTTCTGATCATGGTGCGAATCGTTTGGGCGCGTCTGCCTTAATGCAAGGCTTATCCGACGGTTACTTTATTATACCAAACACAATTGGTCATTATTTTGGTTCAAATGATTTAGGCGTGGTTACAACCGAAGCCCCTGAATTTGATGAGGCTTTAAATAGTGTTAAAGAGCGAACCAATAAACTATTAAATATTAAAGGTTCTAAAACCGTTGATCATTACCATCGTGAATTGGGATTATTGGTTTGGGATAAATGTGGCATGGCACGCGATGAAAAAGGATTAAAAGAGGCCCTTAAAAAAATTCCTGAAATAAGAGATGAATTTTGGAATAACGTAAATATTCCAGGCGATAGTGCCTTTAACCCAACGCTTGAAAAAGCTGGGCGAGTTGCAGATTTCTTAGAGTTTGGTGAATTGATGTGTGAAGATGCATTGCATCGTGAGGAATCATGTGGCGGTCATTTTAGAACTGAGCATCAAACAAAAGAAGGTGAAGCAAAGCGAAATGATGACGATTTTTGTTTTGTATCTGCCTGGGGATATTCGAATGGTAAAAAAGCCAAATTAAATGTCGAAGATTTAAAGTTTAAGGATGTTCCTTTATCACAAAGGAGTTACAAATAATGTCAGATTCAATTAATTTAGTCTTAAAAGTATGGCGTCAAAAAAACCGCACTGATAGTGGTCATTTTGAAGTTTATAAAGCCAAAGACATTAACGTAAATATGTCATTTTTAGAAATGTTAGATGTGATCAACGAATCATTAACTGAGAGAAATTTGATCCCAATAGCGTTTGATCATGATTGTAGGGAAGGGATTTGCGGATCTTGTGGTGCGATGGTAAATGGTGTTGCTCATGGTCCGGTATCGGGTGTTACATTGTGTCAATTACACATGCGGTCATTTAACGATGGGGATACAATTGTAATTGAGCCATTTCGTGCAAAATCATTACCAGTCATTCAAGATTTAGTCATTGATCGAACGGCATTTGATCGAATTATAGCAAAAGGTGGCTATATTTCTGTAAAAACAGGAAGTGCACCGGAAGCCAACGATACACCAATCGAAAAAAAGAAAGCTGATTTAGCATTTGAGGCGGCGGCCTGCATTGGCTGTTCTGCATGCGTAGCGGCTTGTCCTAATGCGTCGGCCTCTTTATTTGTGTCAGCCAAAGTGTCACATTTGGCCATGTTGCCTCAAGGGGATGCCCAACGTAAGCGAGTTGTTGATATGGTTGATCAAATGGACAAAGAAGGCTTTGGTGGTTGTTCCAATGCATATCAATGTCAAGCCGCTTGTCCAAAAGAGATAAAAGTTGAAAACATTGCTCGAATGAATCGTGAGTATCTCAAACAAAAAACCATTGGGTAACCAATTTTTTTCTGGGTTAAATGCAAAGTTAATTTTTTTTATTATCCTGCTCATCATAGGCGGTACGATTTATTTAGTTCAGCCGAGATCACTCGTGCCAATCATGAATATATATTGGGAAAATCAAGTGCAGCAAGTGGGTGTGGGCTCACCTCGCTTAGCCGATATTAATTCAGACGGGATCAAGGACATTTTAATAGGATCGGGGTTTGAATGGGCCGAAAAAGGTGAATCCGCAATGAATGCAATTGATGGTAAAACCGGCGATCTTATTTGGCGCAAAGTTGTGCCAGAATCAGCCTACGGAACGCCATTTTTGATCGATATTAATCAGGATGGTATTAAGGACACAACGGTATCCGGGCGGTTTTCAGATTTCTATATGTTAGATGGAAAAACTGGCGATATGATATGGAAACTATCTGAAGTCAATCCTGAGGTATCATTTTTACCTTGCAACTTTAATTCGCCCACCCCAGTTGCAGATATGGACAATGACGGCTATCAAGATTTTGTTGTGATCCAAGGTGGACTGGCGAATAATACAGATGAGATTAAAATTTATGATCACGAAACAAACGATCTTTTAATAAAAAATTATAATAAGTTCGAAATTCAACGGGTGTTAAAATCGTTATCAAATCAGCGACAAGCGGAAGCCTTTCCAATTCGAGTTTGCCTTAGTGGTAATTGTGAAGTTAAAACAATTACACGCGATGAAATTCTGTATTATTCATATGATGTTTTAATGACAAAAGTCTTATTAAATCAGGAAGGACCGGGTGGTCGGGTCTATGTAATATCATCGCGCACGGGAAACATTATTCGCATGTTGCCTGTTCCCAATCAGCGTGAAAGTTGGAGTGTTCCGATTTACTTAAAGCATGCGAATTCACATCGAATAATTTATGGTTCTGGTGGTGAGCGAAAGGATGGGTATTTTCAATCTCAAGACATTGAAACGGGCCAAGTTCATTGGTCGGTTTTTTCTGAAAATAAAGGGGTGATTTCATCGCCTTTACTCATCTATGAAAATGGACGTCCCATTGTAGTTGGAAATACCATGAATGGCGAGTTAATGACAATGGACGCATTAACGGGTGACGTGATTTGGAAAGCAAGTGTTGGTGATGTTTACGAAACATATTCATCAGTTGCGATGATTAAATTTGAAAATAAATCGTATCACGATGTTGTGAGTGTATTTTCGAGAGGTGTTTGGCCAAAATATGAATCCGCAACCCTGTTTATTTTTGATGGAAAAACAGGCGAGGTAATCTTTAGGAAGAAGACGGGGTTTTGCAACGGCGCGTCATCTCCTGTTATAGCCGATGTTGATGGCGATTATTTAGACGATATTGTACTAATTACGTGTACAGATCGGCAACCGCGTTTGTTGGTTATAAATAATCAGAAAAAAGAAATTTTTTCAGAAGTATTATCATCTGGAGCATATGCAACCCCAATTGTTAGCGATTTAGATCAAAATGGTCAATTGGATATTATTATCAGCCGGTTTCATTTTTTAAATCGGTATACACTGTTAAAAAAACAAACGCCTCCACGTAAAAATCCTTGGAATCAGTATCGCGGATCTTCTTGGACTGGGGTGTTCAATTAAATATCACCAGTTTGAATCGACCAGAGGTCGTGGTAGTCACCTTGACGTTGAATTAACGCTTCGTGAGTACCGGATTCAGTAATGGCACCGTTGTTAAGAACGTAGATAACATCCGCGGATCGAATTGTAGATAAGCGATGCGCAATAATGAGCGCTGTCTTTCCTTTGGTTAATTCCGCTAAATTTTGTTTAATCGCCCGTTCAGTTTCGGTATCAACAGAACTTGTAGCTTCATCAAAGATCATAATTGGTGCATTTTTTAAGATGGCGCGAGCGATGCTAAGCCGTTGGCGTTGACCGCCTGATAATTTAATTCCTTTTTCGCCGATAATACTATCATAGCCATTTGGACACGCGGTTATAAATGTATGAAGTTCAGCCATTTTTGCAGCCTTAATAATGTCTGAATCCGTTGCACGGCTTGTTGCACCATATGCAATGTTCTCTTTTATACTGCCATGAAATAAGTAAATATCTTGGCTGACAAGCGCAATAAGTTGCCGTAGATCTTGAAGATTTAGGCCAGAAATAGACTGCTTATTAATGGAAATAGTCCCTGAGTTAACATCGTACAAGCGCAACAGACATTTTACGATTGTGGATTTACCAGAGCCTGTAGAGCCTGCTAATCCAATGGTCTGACCGTTAGGAATCGTAAAACTAACGTTATTTAACACTGGCACATGATCAACATAATTGAATGTTACTTTGTCAAATGAAATATCTGTTGTTGTTGCATCAATGCTAGCGGCAGGCTGTGGGCTTTTAATGGTCGGGTGATGATTAAGTAAATCGAGCAATCGTTTAGCACTCACATTCGCCCGTTCATATTCATCAAAAACATCACCCAAGCGAGTGAGTGGCCAAAGCAGACGCTGAATTAACATTGAAAATAAAACAAGTTCACCAATGGTAATAATATCCCGACCAGATAACACCCAGTAACTGCCCAAAAGTAAAACGCCCGCAAATCCAAAGGCAATCACCATTCGGATAATTGGAACGTAAATGGTACTGATATTAATGGCCTTAATATTGGCGGTTTTATAATCGTTAGATGCAGCGTTAACGCGATCAAGTTCGAATCGTTCAGCGGTAAAACTTTTAATAACAGCAATCCCCGAAATATTATTTTCCAACCGAGCAACCAGTTCACCAACGGTGTGACGAATGGTTTGATAATAAGGTGAGATAAACCGTTGATAAATTAAACTACCAATAATTACGATGGGGAGGGGAATAATTGAAAATAATGCCAATTGCCAACACGTACTACCCATAACAATCAAGGTGAACCCACAAAGAACAGCAAGCTGGATTAATTCATTAAAAACAGTATTCAGGAAGCGTTCCATTTGATTCACATCGTCATTAACAATCGCAATTAATTGCCCAAGGCGTTGATTTTCAAAGAATGCCATATCATGTTGTTGCAGGTGATCATAGGCATGGCACCGAATATCATGTTGAACATGTTGGGCGGTGGTTTGAAATTGGCGTTGATAGATCCATTGCGTTATACTTTCAAATAAAAAAATCAAAACGCCCAATACGGACAAGAAAATGGCAATGGTCCAAGCGGAATTATTTGGAAGAATGGCTGTAATCCAGGCTGGGGTACTACCTTCAACAGTATCAATAACCCATGCTACCAGTAAGGGTGGCATTAAATCCAAGACTTTATTTGAAACACTGGCAACAATACCGATCCAAAATGCACGGCGGTAAGGAGTAAGCGCCCATGAAAATTTTGGTAGCGCGTGTTCTCTCATTAGTTACTAATAAGATCTTCTACAGAGGCACGATGTTGAATATTCAGCTCTGTGAGTTGGCCCTCATCAACAGAACTCGGTGCTTTTGTCAGTGGGCAAAAAGCAACACGATTTTTTGGAAACGCAATTACATCTCGAATGGATGGCGTGTTTAAAATAATAGATACTAACCGATCAATGCCCAGTGCTAATCCACCGTGAGGTGGGGTGCCATAGGTTAGTGCATCAACAAAAAAACCAAATTTTTGATCAATCTCCTCATCACTTAACGCGAGCAATTTGAAAATAGTTTCTTGTTCTTTGGCATCATGAATACGAAGACTGCCGCCACCGACTTCTTGACCATTAATTACAATATCATATGCATTTGCGGTTACATTTAATATATCGTCCTGGCTTAACCCATCATGAAGTGGGGTGGTTGGCTTTGTAAATGGATGGTGAAGGCTAGTTAAGTGCCCATCATTAAGTTCAAATAATGGGAACTCTGTGATCCAACAAGCTGAAAATGTATCTTCCGGAATAAGGTTAAAGCGTTCAGCCATCATTACACGAAAACGACCAAGAACTTGGTTAACGGTAGCCAACGAGGAATCGGCAACAAATACCATCACATCTCCAACCGAAGCATTAAGGGCTTCTTTAGCAGCAATGAGTGCATCTTTGGTGAAAAACTGAACAATATTTGACTCAAATGTATCATTCTCAAGAACTTTCATCCAAGTTAATCCTTTACCACCGCAGGCTTTAATGGCTTTATTGGCCAAGTCATTTTGTAACATATTTTTACTTAATGTTTCGGCGAGACCTGGGAGTGCAAAGCCTTTAATGGATCCACCAGAGGTTGCAATGGATTGAAATATTTTATAATCACAATCTTTAAATATTGCGGTGACATCGCCAAACGTCATATCATAACGCAGATCTGGCGCATCAGTTCCGTACGTGTTCATTGCATCTTTATAAGTAATATGTGCAAATGGATGAGCGATTTGAATATCGTGCGCATTAAATGCAGCTTTAATTAAGGCCTCAGTAATGGCCATAACATCAGCTTCATTAACAAACGATGCTTCCAAATCAAGTTGTGTAAATTCAGGTTGACGGTTTGGCCGTAAATCTTCATCTCGAAAGCAACGCGCCACTTGGTAGTAACGTTCGAAGCCACTCACCATCAGCAGTTGTTTAAACAATTGTGGTGATTGGGGCAGTGCAAAAAACTTATTTTGATGGGTTCGGGATGGAACCAGATAATCGCGAGCACCTTCAGGTGTGCTTTTTGTTAAAAACGGCGTTTCAATATCCAAAAAACCAGCATCATGTAGTGTTGATCGCATGGCGTTTATAATTTGAGAGCGAGCGATAATATTACGTTGCATTGTTTGACGACGTAAATCAAGGTAACGATAAGTTAGACGAAGATCTTCATCCACATCAAGGTCCATCTTTTCAGTTGCCTTTTCAGATACCATAAAAGGGGGTGTTTTTGCTTTATTTAAAATTTCAATATCTTCAGCAATTAACTCAATTGTTCCCGACAACATTCCGCTATTAATGGTTGCCTTAGAACGCATTTGAATGGTACCCGTGACGTTTATAACAAATTCAGAGCGCAGTGTTTTTGAAAGTTTATAAATGCCTTGATTAAGGTTCTCGTCACAAACAACTTGTATCGTTCCGGATCGATCACGCAAATGAATAAATAGTAAATGACCATGGTCGCGAGTGGTATCAACCCAACCGGCAACACAGATGGTTTTATTCACATCATCTTCTGTTACAGTTTCACATAATCGTCGTTGGTTCCAAGTAAATTGCATAGACATAGTATAAACGAAGCGTAACTAAAATTCTAGCTTACAGTTGCAGCCCTGTCTGAGATATTTTAAAATAAGTCATGCTCCATTTGAATCGCTTTCAACAGCATCAATGCTATCTTGAGCCCACCTGTGATTATGTTTGTATTTCATGTCAGTTACCGGCGACGTCAACCACGATTGGCAACGCCATAGAAACAGCAAAAGCGGGCGATATAATTAATATTTATGGTGGGAACCCAGCACTAAACACGTATTTTCTACAGAGTTTAAAAGTAGCCAAACATAAACAGTTAAAAATACGTTTATGGACCAACCATTTCATTGAGGCGATGGAGAGCAAAGATTTAGCCTATTTTATAGATGAGTTGGTGATTTGGTGCCCGTCACCGCATAAAGTTGAATTTAATGAACTGTGTGGTCGCATTTATTTTGATTGGTTCAAAGCAAGTCTAAAAAAAATGACCTGTCAGCGAACATTATCCTTTGTTGTACGACCATTATCATTCGAAAGTTTGCCAGATTTTTATGATCTTGTTGTTGATGCCCAAGCGCAGGGAATGATTTTATATTACCCCAGAGAGTTTTCAAAAGAACAGCGGCGTTATATAAAACGGTTTAAGCGAGTAAATAACATGCGAGTTATGCCCCTAATCAATGCAGAAACGCCCCATTGTTTGGCCGTTCCAAACTCGATTGGATCGTTCCATTTTGAATGGCATGATTGGTTATTTGCAATGCGAAACACGTTAAAGCGCTGGCCACTAATAAAATATACGGTGTAGGGCTTACATTGTTTGTTCGGTTAACACCGATTGAGTATATGAATGCATAAAATCAACAAAGCGTTCAATGTTCTCTATTGGTTGCGCATTATAAATCGAGGCGCGTAAGCCACCAACACTTCGGTGGCCTTTTATCCCATCGAAGCCAGCTGTTTTTGCTGCAGAAATGAACCCTTTTTCGATAGTTTCATCATGATCTTTTTGTCTAAACACAACATTCATGAGTGATCGATCCTCTTCAGGAACTGGGCAATAAAATAAGTCACTTTTATCAAGCGCTTCATAGAGTCGTGCGGCTTTCGTAATATTTCGTTTTTCTTGTGCGGCGAGGCCACCTTCAGCGAGTAAATGTTCAAAAACTAAATTCGCCATGTAGATACCAAACGTTGGCGGCGTATTATACAAAGAATTGGCAGCAACGTGGGTATTATAATTAAAAAAGTTAGGAATTGAATCGTTGGAACGTTCCAATAAATCATTACGAATAATAACCAAGGTTACGCCAGAAGGCCCAATATTTTTCTGTGCACCTGCAAAAATAAGACCAAAATTTGAAATATCTAATTCACGCGACAATATATCGGAAGACATATCAACCACAAGCGGTGATTTAGCATGCGTCGGGAATGTTTTAAATTGAGTGCCAAAAATCGTGTTATTTGAACACATATAGGTATAGGAGCTATCGGAGTTAAATGTGACAGACCCAAGATCCGGCAATGCTAAAAAGTTTTGATCTTCACTTGAAGCGACCACATGATGAGAATATCCTTTTTTAAGTTCACCAATGGCCTTTTTTGTCCAACTACCTGTATGAATAACATCAACCGGCGCATGGTTGGCCCATAAATTCATAGGAACCATTGCAAATTGCTGGGATGCTCCGCCTTGTAAAAATAAAACACTATAATTATCTGGAATACTCAATAGGCTTCGAACATTTGCAATTGCTGCTTCATGAACGGCATCGTATTCTTTAGAGCGATGCGACATTTCCATTATAGATAAACCAGCACCTTTATAGTTAATCAACTGCTTTTGTGCTTCAACTAAAACGGTGTCGGGGATGGCGGCAGGACCGGCACTAAAATTTACGATTCGATTCAAGTCTGACATGGTTTCCTCCTGTGGTTTAATTCTAAAAGGAATAAGAACCAGTGACAAGCGGTTTATTGTTAAATTTTGATAATTTTTATCGATAAATATTAATGAAATGATATAGGGGGAATTAAAAATGGATCCTGTGCAACCACGAGTCTTTGCTACCTTAAACATAGGCAAAACAAATGCACCTAGTAAAGGCAAGTTAAAATTAGACTTAGATAAAGCGTCAAAAGATTTAATTATAAGTGCATTTAAGTTGGACCCGAATAAAACAGACTCTGTTTTTAAGGCAATGCAGATGATTTGTAAGGATGCTGGTGGTAAATTTGAAACCATTGCTAATGGATCAACTAATGAAGCAGCGTTATTACAAGAATTGGGAGCGGCTGTACACGATGAACAGAAAAAAGGCCCACTAAGTTCAAATACTGAATCATTGGTTCAAAACATGTATGCATTACAAAAAGTAGCAAAGAATATTTATACGGATGGGGATGGCCAAACAAAGTTTGAGCGACAAAAAAGAGGCCTGTATGAGAACAATCAATATACCGGCGATAAAAGAGATATCTCAGATAAAAATAAAAATAACAATAAAACAGCTTGGACATCGTATTGGAAAGATGTGCTTGCCGCAAATGATATAAAAAATGGAGTGAATACTAAAGCTCAAACATTAGGCCAACACGTTAGTAAGGAGGAAAGTGAAGAGATACTTAACAGTCTAGTTTTTAATAATACTCAACAAACTCAATCCAAACAACGCGCTAATCCGGGACCACTCAGCAACACTGGCAATGGTTTCAATCCCAATAATATGAATGGTAATCATATAACATCCAGCAACCCTACACCCGTTGCAGCGACCGCGTCAGAAAATAAAGATATCACTGAAATTTATCATGAACTTTTAAATAGTCCTGAACCAGTTACATATTTTGGAAAACTCCCAAAACAAAAAAAAGCAATAATGTTTATGAATATTTCAAATCACATTTTAAAACCAACTAATAAAACTGATCGAGATGAAAAAATAGATTTATTAAAACAAATAGTCGAGGCTAACAAAGGCTTTTTAGATAGTGGTAATACAAAACTTCCGGGACAAAAAATGAGCTTGTTGAATGTATTAAACTTAAAGCGTAAAGATGATGATAATAGGAGCAGATTAGAAACTGTGTTAAAGGGTTTAGAAGGGTTTGATGGTTTAAATAAAATAGCAACTAAGGAATTAGAATTAGATACTCTCAGACATGTATTTGATATTCCTAAAATTGAACAAGAGGCTGCATTTAATGAGTTTCATCGGTTTCCGTTAGAAGACGCCATAAAAAACTATCTGGGTACTAATCCATTTCAACCGGCATCTAATGTTTTAACGCGTTTAGAGAACCCCGCAAATTTGAATGATCCAGACAAATTTAAAAGTGAATTCGCAAGTTATAATTTAATGACGTTGGATTTAGGCTATAATAAACATTCTTTTCAAGGTGTAATTTACAAAAAAGGGGATAAAACATTTCTTACATTAATTGATCGAGGAAAAGCAATTTTTGAAAAAAATACAAAAAAAACTAAAGTAGTCGATAAGAGTCATGTAACTTACGATCTAGGAATTCATCCAAGAGAGATTAATGAATTTGAACCGTTGTCAGTCGATAATAAAAACAAAATAAACGGTCTTTTCGACCTTTTTAAAAATAAATTAATAGAAGAAGAGGATTTGAGGGAAAACTTTAAAAAGTACCTAGATACAAACGATATAAAAGAGGTTGAAAATACCACTGAAATTCATGGGCTAGACGAGTTGAAAAAGTTTAAAACCGGGATCTGTAGTTTCGCTAACAAAAAAACATTGGCTCGATTCTTAATGCATCATTATTTAGGTTCGTCCAAAGATAGCCCTGATAAAAAAGTAATTGAAAAAAAGTACAAAGAATTAACCGCAAACTTAAGAAAAGAAGTCGCATTAGAACTTGGCATTTTAAACAACGATGGAACCTTAATTTCTAAAGAAGCGTTTGAGGCAAAATATCCAGATCTCTTATTAAATGATGATAAATCTTATGAAAAAATAACGAATAGCTTAGAAAAAAGAGGCGTTTTGGCTGAAATGAGTTTGTATGCCAAATTAAATGGATCAGGAGTTGATTTAGAAAACGTATTAGGGGAGTCTTTAAAAGATACAGAGAAAGTTCCCAACATTAATAAAAAAATTGATGTTGTCAGTATTTCAACTAAAATTAGACAATTTATTCAAAATCGTATCCGTTCGATAAGTTCGGGAGTCGAACGAAGTATGAGTACTTATAATGGCTGTAAATTATTGCTAGAAAAAAAAGATGCGTTAGAGTTAAATGAAGAATTAACAAATATAACAAAAACATTTCTATTCGAAACTGCAATCGAAACTGCAATCAATACTCCAAATGATGATGGTAATGGTCAGATCGATAAATTTAAAGATGATTTAAAAGATCTTAATCTGAT